>CAACVD010000596.1_pt1 | contig 17521 bp, 24 predicted proteins | sample 2381771 | NCBI WGS metagenome assembly CAACVD01 (sample SAMEA5211965, study PRJEB30684) | marine metagenome | biome: Marine; feature: Epipelagic; material: Water | collected 2015-10-15 | depth 15 m | reverse complement strand
TGGGATTATTGTAATGCTTTATTAGAACAAGCACTTCAGCCTTCAAATAGTTAACTCTTATTGGATAAAATTTATCTTGTTTATCCTTATACATAATCACACAACCAGAACATTTTTTACCTGATAATTTTTCATACATATATGCATATAAAGATAATTGCAATGCATATGTATTAAACTCACAAGCACTTAAATGATGGATTGGCTCTAACATGAATTCATTATAAGGTGAATAAAAATTAAAAGCTTTATTTGTTTTAAAATCGCCTATAATAAAATATTTGTTATTTTCGTAAATTAAATCAGCAGTACCAGCTATAAAATTATCTAAATCATAAAGCTTTTCTTCGCACATTAAATTTGAGTAACCTTTAAAAATATGTTTCCATTTATCGTAAGACTTATATAAAGATTCATATTTTTTATCCTCAATGCCTTTTGTAAGATAATCTTCCATTACTTCATGAATATTAGTACCATAATCACAAGCTCTATTTTTTTCTTTCTCCCACATTTCTAGAACAAAATCAACATCTAAACCTTCACGGTTTGCTACTCTTGTTGCATGTTCCTTTTTATCGAAAGGTTTTTTATATTTACCAATTAACGTTGTTGCAGATATTAATTCTTTACCTGACTTTTCGTCAATATACTTATGTCTTTTTTTATCGAAAGTTATCACTCCATATATTATAACATAAAAACTTGATATATCAATATATTAATATAAAATAATAGTATGAGAATAGCAATATGTGGGACAGCAAATTTAGGTAAGAGTACTTTAATACAAGATTTTATTCAAGAATGGGATATGTATGGTTTTGAAAAAGAAACTTATAGAGACATTATTATTGAAAAAGGTCTTAAACATAGTAAAGAGACAAATAAGGAAACACAAAAAACTATTCTTGATCATATGGTTAAAACGTTAGAGCTTTTTAAACCTAATGATAAAGTTATTTTTGATAGATGCCCTTTAGATAATTTAGTATATTCATTATGGGCTTTAGGTAAAGGTGAAACTGATATTGATCAAGATTTTATCGATGAGTGTATTCCAATTGTAAGAGAGAGTTTAAAAAATTTAGATATTATCTTTTTTATACCAGTGACTAAACATAATAAAATAGAAATCGAAGATGATGGTATGAGAGAAACAGATCAAGTTTATATTAAAGAAATAGATAACTTCTTTAAAGTTTTGCAAAGACATTATCATGAGCACCCTCAAGATAACCCTTTCTTTCCAAGGGATGATTCACCAGCATTAATTGAAGTCTTTGGTTCACGTTTGGAAAGAATTCAAATGATTAAATTATATATCGATGCAGAAGGAGATTTGATCGGTGGTGATGGTAAATCAGATATTTTTAATCCGGAAAATCTTGATATGATGGAACAACTTCTTAAAGAGCAAAAGTTAGCTAAAGATGATGAAACTGAACTTAAGAAGACTTTAGATAATATCAAAGAGTTGAATGACGAATTTAATATTTCTTAATTAATTATACTGCAGTGCCTACTGCTGAGCTAATTAAAAATGCAAAAGTTAACCCACTTATAGTTACGTTAAAAGTGGATAAATCATTAACAGCATTTGTTAAATTATTAATACCTTGATCTTGTATTACAGGTTGGAAGAATACACTACTTATAGTAGTAACATCAGTACTTAGGGTTTCAATATTACTTGTGTTTTGATTTACAGTTGATGCAAATGTTGTATTCTCTAAACCAATAACAAAATTTTCAAATAATAAAGTATTAGTAGAGTTAGGTGTTTGGACTAAAATTAAATCTCCATTATTAATTTCAGTTATTTGCGGTAATTGTTTTATACTGACTTCACTTGACATATTAATTATTTAGTATAAAATATATATAATGTCAAAGATAGGAATTGGAATAGTAACGTGTAATCGTAATGATTTTTTAAAAAATTGTTTAAAAAGTATAAAAACTGAATGGTATGATACGTTACTTGTTGTAAACGATGGTGATATACCTATACAAGCTGGAAGCTACGATATAATTAATAATAAAATTAATCAAGGAGTTTGCAAAAGTAAAAATATACTTTTTAGAGAATTATTGCAAAGGAAATGTGATTATATTTTCATCGTCGAAGATGATATGATTTTTAAAGACAATGCTTTCAAAGCTTATATAGATGCGTATAAAAAAACTGGTATACATCATATGATGTTTGCATATCATGGTCCAGCAAATAAAGGAGGTATTAGTAAAGGAAAACCAAAACCACGTAAAATATTTGACTATGGGGATGTAAAGGTTTCTCTTAATCAACATTGTGTAGGTGCTGTTTGTTTTTATACTAAAGAATGTTTAGATAATGTTGGTATTTTCGATGAAGATTTTGATAAAAATAATTTTGAACATGTTGAACATTCATATAGATTAGCTAAAGCCGGTTACAGTACACCATATTGGTGGTGGTCAGATTTAGCTAATAGTTTAGACTATGTTGAAGAACAAGCTTGTAGTGAAGAGAACTCTGCTATAAGAAGAGGGGATGAGTGGCAGAAAAAAATATTTGATAGTGCACAGATATTTAAAAATAAACATGGTGTTATGCCTGCGTGGGAAGGTTGTGTACCAGATGTACCGTTAACAGAGGTAGTCAATTTTCTTAAAGGAATAAAAAAATGAAAATATCATTACTATGTCCAAGTAGAGAAAGGTTGAATAAATTTTTAACCTTTACAAATAGTATTATTACTACAGCTGATAATATTAATAATATCGAATTAGTATTGGGTGTCGATGAAGATGACCCTAAATATGAAGTTTATAAACGTATAGCTAATAATTTATCATTTGTTAAATTTATACCTATTCAAGAAGGTCTTTTTAAAGAAGAAGGTTTATCAGGTATTTGGAATAAAATGGTTAAAGAAACGGACGGTGAAATAATTGCTATGGTAGGTGATGATATGATTTTTAAAACTAATGATTGGGATAAAAAAATTACCAATACATTTAAAGAACAAAAAGATCCAATTTGGTTAGTTCATTGCAATGATGGTATGAGAGGTCCTGGTAATAAGTATGAAGGTGTTGCTCCAATGGCAGTTAATTCTTTTATTCACCGAGCATATATTAATGCTGTTGGTAGATATGTACAAACCGAAGTTCTAGAAATTTTTCAAGATACATATTTAGATAAATTATTTGAATCGTTAGGTAGAAAAATTTATTATCACGATATTCTAATTAAGCATTTACATTTTTCAGAAGGTGGTACAAAAGATAAAACATCAGAAAAACTTGAAGAAACAAGAGTTGGTGTATGGGATAATAATGCATTATTTCATGAAAAATTAGGACCTGTGATGGAAAGAGAAACTAAAATTTTAAGAGAAAAATATAATATATGAAACTTTATACGCATTATAGCGATTCACATAAAAAACTTTATGATAATTATTTCAAAAAATCTTTACGTGAATTGTATACAAAAGATGAATTAACAATTAGAACTGCAAGTCATAAACAAACTACTCAATCAGGTTCATTTATGGAAGAAGGGTGGCTTGAATCGATGAAATATAAACTTGAAGTAATATTACAAGCAATAAAAGAAAATGAAAATGAATATTTTATTTTTTCTGATGTTGATATAATTTATTATGATAAATTTATTGATGATCTTTTACAAAGTGTAGAAGGTTATGATATTGCCTGTCAAGAAGATTGTGGTACTTTATGTGCTGGTTTTTTTATAGCTAAAGGTAATAAAAAAATATTAAATTTGTTTACTAAAATTTACAATACATTTACAACATTAGTTAATGATCAAGTTGCTTTAAATCATTATAAAAATGATGTAAATTTTAAATTATTAGATAAAGAAAAATATTACACAATTGGTAATTTTTTTGATAATACTAATGGTACTCATGTTTGGGATAATAAATCAAATATTGTACCTCCTAAAAGTATAAAAATGCATCATGCTAATTATGCTGAAGGTGTTGAAAATAAAATTAAACTTATTAATATGATAAAAGGTAATTATGAAAGTTTGGTATGATAAAAATAAGTTAAATTTAAGTGAATTTAAATCTGAAAAGTTTTTATTTTTACCTTTATATGATGATGAAATTTTGAAAAAAGATAATGATTTTAAAGATAATTTAGAATGGAAAAATGAAATAAACAATTTTATTACATATACAGAAAAAGAAGATGCAGATGTAATATTATTTCATGATAAACTTAATAATGAAATTTTAGAATACATTAATGAGACAAAACCGGTAATAGCGTTTTATAATGATGATAATGATAAACCGATAAATGAAAAAATACATAGAAATATTTTTGTTTATAGAACATCAATGAATAAAAGTAAACAAAAAAATAATGAATATGCTTTACCAGCTTGGAGTAATGATTTTAATCAATCACCAATACGTGAAAAAGGTCAAAAGCCAATAGTATCTTTTTGTGGAGCATTGACACATCCTGATAGAAAAAAATGTATTGATCAATTATCAAAAAATGCAAATATTAGAACTAATTTTATAATTCGAAACACATTTTGGGGAGGTAATCCTCATGGTAAAACTATTCGTCAAGAATATATAGAGAACTTAAAATGTTGTGATTTCGTTTTATGTTGTAGAGGTGCAGGTAATTTTTCTTATAGATTATACGAAACTTTATCTGTAGGTAGAATACCAATTATAATTGATACCGATAATACATTGCCTTGCGATGATGTAATTGATTGGAATAAATTTATTATTACCACCTCAGATAATATTAATGCTGATATAGAAAAATGGTGGGATAGTATTGATGATAGTGAATTTAAATCAAGACAGCAATATAGTCGTCAAATTTATGATAATTTTATTAAACCATCAGGTTTTGCAAAATATTTAGGAGATAAAAAATGGTAAGTTTTTTTGAAGATATTTTTCAGTATGAAAAATTTCCTACTGAATATGAGTGTTATAAACAATTAAAAGATTTAAATTTAGATAATTATGTTGCTGTACCTTGGACACAAATTTTAAACAGTCACTGGTTACAATTCCCAGGTAATAAAGGAAAAGAATATTTTTTAAAAGAACTAAGTAAGTATAAAATTAATACAAAAAATAATTTTACTGTTTGCCAGCATGATAGTTTTAAGCAACTTAAACTTTATTTTAAACATTTAAATATTACAAAAGTTTTCTGCACATTACATAGTAAAGATGATGTAATAGATGGTATTGATTTAATACCTATATCTTTTGCTTTTGAAAAAGAATTTAAAAACAATTTACAAAAAAATATTTTAGTTTCATTTGTTGGGGCATCTACAACACATCCAGTTAGAAATACTATGAAGCAAAAATTAACTGGAGATCAATTTATATATAGAGATGAGTATCATATTAGCAGTTTAGATCAAAATAAAGAAGCAGAAGAGTATGAATATAAGATAATGCTTGAAAGATCACATTTTACTCTTTGCCCGAGAGGATCATCACCCTCATCAGTGAGATTTTGGGAAAGTTTATCTGCAGGTACAATACCAGTTTTAATTAGTGATAACTGGGCTTTACCGGAATGGGATTGGGATAATACTATAGTTCGTATTCCTGAAAATGAAGTTAAAAACTTAAATTATTCAAAACTTGGTTCGATACTTTATGATATGGACCGAGAAAAAATGAAAAAAAATTGTTTATTAGCATATCAAAAATTTAAAAAAAATAATTTTAAAAATTACGTTTTAGAAAATATATGAGAATTATAGTTCAATATGACCCAGCTGCAAGATTAGGTAATAGAATGTTTCAATATGCATACGGGTATATTCTATCAAAAAAATATAACTGTGAACTTTATTGTAATGAACCTTTACTTAATTTTGGTATTGAAGCTAATCCTATTTTAGATTTACAAGAAAATGTAATAAAGACGAGAGATTATGGAGAACATTCATTTGATGAAAATAGATTAATTAATTTTGAAGGAGATGTAATTATAAATTCATGGCTTCAAAGATCTGAATATTATATTAACCATAGAGAAGAATTAAGAAAACTTTTTGGTATAAAAGACTTGGATACTATTAATAAAGATTCCCTTGTTTTGCATATTAGAGAAACTGATTATAAATTAATAGGGGCTTACTTAGGGTACGAATCATATAAACGACTAATTGATATATATGATTATAAAAATGTAAAAATAGTTACAGATAATCCTGAAAGTAGTTGTGTAAAGGAATTAATTAATAATGGCTGTAAAGTATTGTCTGATACAGTAGTTAGACAATTTAAGATTCATGGAGATAAAAGTGTAATAGATGACTTTAAGACTTTACTTTATAGTGATAAAATTGGTATATCTCAATCGTCTTTTTCATGGTGGGCAGCCTTTTTAGGTTATCATTCTAAAATTATTTTTCCATATAAAACAGATTTAAAATGGTGGAAATTAGAACCTGGTCCTGATGATATAGATTTATATTTTGACTTACCAGGTATTACTGATAAGTTTATTTTATGATATATTTTTTAGTACATATAGGAGGTAACTTTCCTGATTATACAAAATATTGCGTTAATCAAATATATAAAAAGGATAATAATTGTAAAATATACCTTTGTGGAGATACTAAACCGAATTTCATAGATAAAAAATATATTTTTATAAATGTCAAAGAATTAGATTTACCTTTAGATAATAATTATCTGTTAAATGATCCTAACCCGTTATGGAGAACTTCTTTAATGAGAATATTTGCTATAAACTCATTTATGCAAAAAACGGGTATAGAAGGTATAATACATTTTGATAATGATGTAATGATTTATGATAATTTTAGTAATATAAAAGATAAATTTGGTAAGAAGAATTATATTACACCTCATAAGACTACCGAATATGCATTTGGATTTTCTTATTTGAATAATAAAGATGATTTTAATAAATTATCTGAAAAAATTAAAGAGACTATTATTTTAGGTGAAGGCGAAGTAAGAAGACGAACAGGTGATGAAGCTCATGAAATGAGATTATTAAATTTTTGTGGAGGGGATTTAATAGAATCTTTACCGGTGCATCCAGAATTAGATAGTGTTGAAAATTTTATTTTTGACCCTTCATCTTACGGTCAATATATAGGAGGTACACCTAATGGACATGCTCCAGGGTTCGTAGATGAGACTCAGTTAGTTGGTAGTTTTTTAAAACAAAAACCTACTATTATGTATAGTAAAAAAGATGATGCTTATTATTTACCTTATAAAGATAATTATTATAAAATTTTTAATTTGCATATTCATAGTAAAAAATTAAACGATTTTTATAATGAGTAAAAAAATAATAATATGCCAAGAATGGGGAGGGTTAGGAGATAATTTAGCTCATTCAACTATACCTAAACTTTGTGAAAAATATGGGTACGAATGTTATTTAAGTAAATCTAATAAATTTAATAACGACGAAACTTATGAATTATTATTTAAAGATATTCCATTCATTGATGAAAAAAATAGTAGTTGGATTGATAATTATAAAGTTCAAAAAAATAAAGAATGGAATCATTTAAGAAGTATACAATTAGGTTACGGGTTTGAAGAAGCTCCATATAGTTATCCTATTATAAATTATACACCAAAATTAAAAGAGGAATTAAAGGATAAAACGCTCGTAGATTTAAGCGGTACGCATTATTTTAATTTCTTTAAACAATATTTTAATAATGACAATTTACTTAAAATATATAAAAAAATATTAACGTTAGCTAATTTTGAAAATATATTACAAATCCAAAAAAATAATTATAACGATACAGATAGTATTAATGTAACTAATAAAAGATATAAGATAAGTAATTTATTTGAATATTGCGATGCATTATTTTCTTGTAAAAATTTCATTACTTTAGATTCTGGTCAATCAAATTTAGCTAGCGGTATAAAAAATCAATTTAAAACAAAAACTAATATATACACTATCGGAATGCAAAAGAATCTACCTCCTAATAATTATGATTCATATTTTTACTTAAACACAAATCATATTGCCATTGACACTGGTATCATGCATAAAGCAGTTGATTATCAATAAAAATAAGTTAAAATAAATTATGAGCAAATATTTAATTACGGGTATAACTGGGTTTGCAGGACCTCATTTAGCTAATTTATTGATCAAAGAAGGTCATGAGGTGCATGGAATAGTACGAACAGCTAATGGTAGAGAATTAGATTTAGTTGATATCATTGACTTGGAAAATTTAAGTAAAATTAAATTTCATTACTTGGATTTAAAGCACTTTTACGGGGTTAAAAAACTTTTTGATAATGAAGAATTTGATGGTGTATTTCATTTAGCTGCTCAATCGCATCCACCTACCAGTTTTAAAGATCCCGTTTTAACTTGGGAAGAAAATGTTACCGGTACTGTTAATCTTATTACTGCATTAGAAGGTAAAAATACAAGATTTATGTTCTGCTCTACAAGTGAAGTGTATGGTGATACTTGTAAGGATGTAGGTTTATTAAAAGTAGATACTCCTTTAATACCAAGTAATCCGTATGGTACTTCTAAAGCTGCAATGGATATGTATGTAAGAGAAAGAAGTATGAATGGTTACTTAGATGGTTTCGTTACTAGAGCTTTTAGTCATACCGGTCCAAGAAGAGGTAAAATTTTTAGTATAAGTTCTGATGCTTATCAAATTGCTAATATGATGCTTGATAAGCAAGATTTAGTATTAAAGATTGGTAATTTACAAACAGAAAGAGTTGTCATTGATGTAAGAGATTGTGTGAATGCTTATTACAAACTAATGCTTAACCCAGATACAAGAGGTAAAGCTTTTAATGTATGTGGAGATGAAGTTCATAAAATGCAACATTATACTGATCTATTGATTGAAAAATCAGGTCTAGTAGGTGTTAAGCAAGAAATATATGGACCGTATTATCGTCCTATCGATATACAAGTACAAATAGGCGATTCAAAAGAACTAAAAGATATGACTGGTTGGAAACCTGAAATTAGTTTAGAGCAAACAATGGATGATCTTTTACAATATTGGGTAAGTAAATTAAAATGATTTCAGGAGAACAATTTCAAAAATTATCTCAAATTAGTTTATATACTGAAACTAATGATATAATAGAAAATCAAAACAGATGTTTAAATCAAAACTTAGTTAAAATATCTGAATTAGATGGACCTGAAATTAAAAAGTATAATTTTATATTTGTATATACTCATTTTTTAGAAGACTTTTTTGATAAGTTTTATAAACATTTAAACGATGATACAGTAATTATGTCCCATAATTCTGATGCTCGAGTAGATGAAAAATTTTTAAAGTACTTAGAAGGTAATAAAATTAAAAAATGGTACTGTCAAAATAGATTCATTAAACATGATAAATTGATAAGTTTACCTATTGGATTAGCTAATAGTCAATGGCCTCACGGTAATCAGGAATTAATTAAAAGAGTTAGAGATTTAAATTTGGAAAAAAAAATTTTAGTATTCAAAAACTTTGATAGAACAACCAATAGAGATGCAAGATTTCATTGTGATAATGTCACATCATCTAATGGTATACCAATGGGTAATCAAACATCAAATGAAGAATATTGGATGAATATTGCAAGAAGTGCATTTGTTATATCACCTCCAGGTAATGGAATTGACTGTCATAGGATCTGGGAGTGTTTGTTTTTAAGAGCTATGCCTATTGTACTTAAACATGAAGCTTTATCTCAGTTTGAAGATCTTCCAATTCTTTTTGTAGATAATTGGGATGAAGTAACGGTAGATTTTTTAAAGGATAAATTACCTGAATCACGTTTATTATTAAAAAAATATTACGATAAAAAGTTCGATAATTTAAAAGTTACTGATATTGATTTCTGGAAAGAAATTATAGTTTAATAAGCTTTAATTTTTTCTACATCTTCTTTACTTAAAACGTAAACTCCGGGTTTAGTTACCGAAAAGCCTGCACATAAATTAGCAAAATTTATTGCAATTTCAATATTATTATTAATACTATAGTAATAAAATAAACTAGCAAGAAATACATCACCTGCTCCGCATACATCAAAAACGTCTACTTTTTTTGATTTAAAAATTTTATTTTTATATTTAGCGCCTTTTGAACCTAAAGTAGTTATAACAATATTTGAATCATCAATATTATAAGCATTTTCTGTTTCTAAGTCATTTATTTTTATAATACAATTTTTAAAGCAAGATAGATTTTTCTTTTTACTATCTACAAAAATATTTTTACCTTTAAATAAACTACATAGTTTTTCACATATATCGAATGTTAAAAATCCTTTATCATAATCGCTAATAATTAAACTCGAATAATTATCAGGGTTAATATCTTCTAAATTTAAAGGAGTTACAGATTCAGTTTCTTCATCTAATCTAATTAAATGCTGATTACTTTTTATATCAATAAATCTTGTTTTAGTTATTTTTTCTTTTTGTGTAAAGCAAGTAGCATTTATATCAAATGCAGACAGATTTTTTAATACGTTAAGCACCATTCCATCGTTTTCTTTTATTTTTAATTGTTTAAAAACCGGTACAGGAGCTTCAGGACTTATTCTATCTACCGAACCAGATATATAAACATCTTTACATGAATCACCTATAACTAAAACATTATTCATATTTCTTTATTATATTTGTAGTTGAATAATTATCAATATAATTAAAAATCTTAACTTCTGCTAAATCATTACCAATAACAGTTTGAGATGTATAATCTCCTCCTTTTACTATTATATTAGGTTTAACTTTTAATAGCAACTCATAAGGATCATTTTCATTAAAAATGATTACTTCATCAACATATTTTATAGATTCTAAAATAAGTTTTCTATCATTTTCTTTATTAACTGGTCTAGTACTACCTTTAAGTCTTTTAACGCTTTCATCACTATTAAGACCTACAATCAAATAATCACCTTGCTCTTTTGCATACTTCAAACACTCTACATGACCTCTATGTAGAATATCGAAACAACCATTTGTAAAAACTTTAATCACCTTTTTCAACTCTTATACTATCTTGATCAAAATGCTGTGTAGAAAATTCAAACATTTCTGTATCTTCTAAACCTTTCATTTGGTGAATTAAACCGGTTTTAACGTAAAAATTATCTCCAGGTTCAAGTATAACTTTTTCTGCTTTTCTAATATCTTCATCATAGCCATATGTTACCTCTAGTTTACCAGATTGTATATAAAAAACTTCATCTTTTAATTTATGATAATGCCATGAACATTTTTTACCTTTCATAAACCATAGTATTTTACCACAGTATTCTTTTTTGTTTACTATCCATTTTTCATAACCCCAACCTTTAGGTACAAATTTAATTTCTGAAAAATTCTTCATCTTTAATTCCTTTATCATCAATATAAAAATCACTTGATGGTTTTGACATAAAAAGTTGATGGTATTTTACACCCCAGTTATTAAGTTGATTAACTGTTAAATCTCTCCAATATTCACCACCTTTACCGCTACCCATTCCTCTAGCAGTATTGAAAATAATTTTATGACCGTCATCAAAAAGTTCATTTATTTTTAAAATCCTTTCTTTAAACGGAATAGCTTTTTCATATTCTCCGTTAGTGTTTGTACATATAGTACCATCTATATCAAAACAATATTTCATACTATATTTTATAATGAATAAATTAAATTTCAAGTTGATAAAAAAATGAAATTTTTTAAATACTATCATGCAAGGTATCATATGTAATGATAAAATAATTGATATATCTCTTTTTAATAATTTTAGATTAGCTTTACAAAACTATCTTAAAATAGATAACTTTAAAGATGTAAAAAATAAGGATGATTTATCTGATGTTGATACTCTCTTTATAATTGATGAACATTTTAAACCAAATGTTGATATATGGAAGAATGATGATTTTATTAATTATCTTAATGAAAAAAATATAAGAACTATAGTTTTTAACTTTGAAAAAATTTATAGTAGTAAGTTTCCCTGGAATGTAGATCATCAAAATAAATTAGAAACTATAAAAAATTTATATCAGTTCGTTAGTGATGTTGATGATGCAAATCATATGGGTAAAGATTTAGTTACAAAACAACTACTATCAAAAGATAGTAAAATCAAAGAACATTTTAAAAGTGAAAAGAAAGATAGAATTTTATTTTTAGGACAGAGTGATAAGATTTACCAACCTAATTATGCTTATAGTAGAAGATTTCAATTAATGGAAGAAATAAAAAGAATGCATATTCCAATTGATATACATATAACTGAAAGAAAGTTAACTTATTCTGAATTTTTAGATAAACTTTCAGATTATAAATTTATTTTTAATCCATTAGGTACTGGTGATTTTTTAAATGTAAGATTCTACGAAGCTTTAGAAGTTGGTAGTATACCTTTACAACAAATTACTGAAAATATGAAAAGTAGATATAAAGAATTAGATTTTTGTCATACTTTTTTAAATGCTAGTGATTTTAAATTTCCTGAAATTAATTTTAAAAAAATGGAATATTATTTAGAGGATTACTTTGAAGAAATGAATTTATGTAATATAATATAATTACTATGAATATACAAGAAGAATATAATAAAAGAAAAAGTAATAGTTCAGATATTAATGAACACTTAGAAACATTATACAAATATGGTAAAGAAAGTAACCATATAACTGAATTCGGTACAAGATATGGTGATAGTACAGTTGCTTTACTTTATAGCCTACCACAAACTATGGTTAGTTATGATCTTTTTAAATCTGAATTTATTGATGAAATTGATTTAGAAAATTATTCATTTATACAAAATGATTCTTTAAAAGTTGTTATTGAAGAAACTGATATACTCTTCATTGATACTTTACATAGATATTTTCAATTATATAATGAATTAGGTTTACATGCTAAAAAGGTAAAAAAATATATTATTTTACACGATACTGAAACTTACGGACATACAGATGAACCTTTATACGCTCCTCATATTAGAGTTAAAATGAGTGATAAAGTTATTAATACAAAAAAGCAAGGTCTTAAACAAGCAATAAATGATTTTCTTTTTGAAACTAAAGAAGGTAAAAACTGGGTTATTGAAGAAGAATTTAAAAATAATAACGGTTTAACAATTTTATCTAGAATATGAGTATAATAATACTCTCTTATACAAAAAATCCTTCTTACTATGATATGCTTAAAACCTGTATTGAATCAATAGGTGCAGATCATGATATTATTGTAGTTGAAACAAATAAAAAATTAAAATATAAAAAAATAAATTTACCTTGTAGATTTATATTTCCTGAAGAAGAATTTAACTATAATAAATTTTTAAATATTGGGTTTGAAAATCTTAAAGAAAAAGATAAAGTAATTATTTCTAATAATGATGTAATTTACGAACCAGGTTGTATAGAAAAACTTTATAAAGAATTAGATAATTATGATTCTGTATCTCCGGTAGAACATTTACAAGAAACACAGATTGGTAATAAAGTAGGGTGGCATGTAAAAGGTTGGTGTATAGGTATAAATTATAGTGTTTATGAAACAATGGGTAAATGGGATGAAAGTTTTAAATTTTGGTATCAAGATAATGATTACTGCAATTTTTTAGAAAAAAATAATTTAACTCATGCATTAATCGGAGATGCTCAGGCTAAACATTTAGTATCAAAAAGTCATGAATTGGTTGAAAATCTCAAAGAATTTACACATGATCAATTAGAAGTACTTGAATCTAAATGGAAATAGTATATAATTGACGTATGATAATTAAAAATTTAAACTACGACGGTGATTTAATTCATAAACGTTTTGCTTATAATTTTTTCCGTAAGAAGACTTTACCTATTGGTAATATTATTGCATTTAGAGGTTATATGAATGTTGGTATTGATGGTATGATCGATCAAGAAGATGTTTTACAGAACGATTATATTGCAAGTGATGATGCAATTAATTTTTGTTGGGAAATTCCTAATTTAGATAAATTTGGTGCAGTAGCATATCAACGTTTATTGAATACACAAATAGCTAATTTATTAACTACAAAATATCTTAAAAAACCTATCGAAGTAGATGGTGATGATTTATTAGTCCATGATGAGTTTGAAGGTAGCGATGGTTCAATACAAAATAAAGGTAAATGTAGTGTAAGTATTACTTATTCTAAAGATAACGTTGCTATAGGTCATACTGGTATTAATGTTAATGCAGGTCCAAAAGCTCCTAACTTTGCATATAGTACTAAACTAACTGATAAGGAATGTGAAGATTTCATGCAAGAGGTAATTGATTTATTTTACGCTATAAATGATGATATGTTTATTGCAACTACAAAAATAAATCTATGACAATCTTTCAATTTTTAAATAGTTTACTTTATAGTAAAAAGAAAATTGATATAAATTCTACTGATGAGTCTCAATTTAATCTTTTCATGGTTAATAGATGGTCAAGTATGTATTCAAAAGAAATAAATGAATATATAAATGAAACATCAAACAAATATTGGAACCTTTTCGAAGATAAAACTAATCAGTATAACTATATGTTTAAATTATTACCAAGATTAAAGTTTAAAAAAATTAGTTATCTTAAAAAAATTAAAAAGGAAAAAGTTAAAAAAGAAGAAAAACAACTTATTCCGGAATTTTATAGTCAAAGAGAATTTAATCTACTTGTTGAACTAAATAAACATACTAGTAAATAGATATATGGCACAAGCAAGTATAGATGTTTTAGCTCCTAAAAGAAACTTGATCGATTTAGTAGACTCACACAATAATTCATTGGATGGGTTAATTGATCAAGATTATGAATTAGGATTCCTTTTTGATGATATTATTTTAGTTGAATATATTGACGAAGTTTCTGATGGTCAAGGTGACGCAGTAATGAGAGGCGGTGTATATATTCCAACTAATGCGGTACAGAGAGCATGGAGAAAAGGTAGAGTAATTTTAGCAGGACCGGAATGTAAATATACAAAAGTAAATGACATAGTAATCTTTCCTAATAACTTAGGAGTTGGTATAGGTAATGCCGATATTTCAGGACATGGTATTCTTAAAAAAGGTATCTTCTTAAACGAAAATAGATTATTCGGTATAGCTAAAAAGAAAAATGAGAGTAAGTCTTCCAAATCTAAAAAGCAAACTTCAAAGTAACGTTTGCGAAATAATTTTTGAGAAAAGGAGACCGAAACCAGGAGATTCGTCTTCTAGAAGAATGCTATGTACTTTAGATGAGAGTTTGCTGAATAGTGTTAATGGTAGAACTACTTTAAATTATAAACCTCCTTCAGGAGCACCAAAATACAATCCTGAAACACGTAATTTATTACCAGTGTGGGATATTATGATGCAAAGTTGGAGAATGGTAAGCTTGGATAATTGTGAGATTGTAAATACTATTCCTGAAAATGATTTTTTTGAATATTTTAACGAAAACATTTATCCAATGACTGCAGATGAAAAGAGGGCATATATGGGAACATGAAGTTTGACGATATAGAAACTAATTTAACTAAATTGTTACTAAGGGATATTGTAATATATAATAACCCTAATAAACCTTTGAAAAAAGGTAAGTTTAAGCTGTTTAAAGTTAAAGAATTTTACTATGTACTAACTTTAGAAAATGAAAAGAAAGAACTTAAAGAGTATGAACTACCATTTCCTTTCAAATGTACTGAAAAAAATAATTGCGTAAAGTTTGACTATACTTTAGAAAATTTTGCAAGAGAAAATACTTTTGTATTATTCAAATCTAAAGTATTGAATACTAATAAAAAAAGTAAATTATATAATTCTGTAGTTGTATTATCATCAGTTTGATATTATAATTACTATATGTTGAGTAGTTATCTTAATAAATTCCCTCATAAATATAATCCTAGTACTCAGCAGATAAAACTGGTAAAGGAAATTGAACATGCATTTAATAGAGGTTATAAATATGTTATTTGTAGTGCACCTACAGGTTCAGGCAAAAGTTTTATTTCAAAAACATTAGCTAATGTGTCTAATGAGCCTAGTGGTGAGTTTAGACGTTTAATTGAAAGTTATGAAGCATTTAAAGTGGATAATGTTGGTAATTATACCAATGAATTAGATTGCTTAGATGAAGACCCTCACGGAGCTTTTGCATTAACTATAACAAAATCGTTACAAGATCAATACTTAAAACTATTCGATGATAGTGCTATAATGAAAGGTAAAAGTAACTATCAAAGTACTTTAGATCCTAATATAGATGTAGAAATGGAAACATCAGTAATGCCTAAAAAGGTATTAGAAGATCATAGACTGAGTAATAAATGCCCATATCATAATGCTCGTAATGAAGGTCTATTGAATAAATTTGGTGTTTTGAATTATAAAATGTTTTTATCTTTACCTAATCATATTAAACGTAAAAACTTTATAATATGCGATGAAGCATCAGAGATTGAAGATGAAATAGTTAAACAATATTCTATTTTTATTGATCCTGAAAGGTTAAAATTATTAGGAGTTAAAATACCTAATTTATATTCAACTAAACACGAAGCAGTATATAAATGGGTAAATATGGTAATGGTTACTATTAGTGAATATATTAATACTTTAACTAATAGAACAAATAACAAGCAAATAAAATTAAGTAACAGTGATAATATAAAATTAACGTATCTTAAAAATATTCATAGAACTTTAAACCTAATAGATGATACGTGGGAAGAATGTGAATATATTACACATAGAGAAGGTAAAACAGTTAAAATAATGCCTTTAAAAATTGATGTATTATCAAAATATATTTTTAATTACGGTGAAAAAGTTTTATTAATGTCTGCTACTATAATTGATCATAAACATTTTGCTAAAAATTTAGGTATTAAACAATACAAATATATTGAAGTAGATAGTACTTTTGATAGTAATAAATCACCAATCTATGTCAGTACAAAAAATAAAATAAATCATTATAATCTTAAAAAAGTTTTACCTAAAATAGTAAAACAAATTCAAGATATTTGCGACGAACATGAATTTGATAAAGGTATAATTCATACGCATACTAGTTTTATTGCATCATATTTAAAAAATAATTTACGAAGTAAAAGATTTTTATATAGAGATGATGAACATAGAAATGAAGAAATATTAGCTAAACATTCTAAAAGTAAAAATCCTACAGTATTGGTGAGTCCTTCATTAGGGTTAGGTATAGATCTTAGAGACGACCTTGCAAGATTTCAAATCATAATAAAAGCTCCATATTTACCTCTCGGTGATAAAAGAATAAAAAAATTATTTGATGAAGATAAACAGTGGTATACAAATAAAATGCTTAGTAATGTTGTACAGCAATGTGGTAGAGGTATAAGAAGTAAACAAGATTATTGTAAAACGTATATTTTAGATGCAGGTGTTTTTGAAGCTATTATACGTAATAAGGATAAGTTACCTAAATACTTTATTG
>CAACVD010000595.1_pt1 | contig 17531 bp, 20 predicted proteins | sample 2381771 | NCBI WGS metagenome assembly CAACVD01 (sample SAMEA5211965, study PRJEB30684) | marine metagenome | biome: Marine; feature: Epipelagic; material: Water | collected 2015-10-15 | depth 15 m | reverse complement strand
CTAATTCGTTTTGGACAACAAGGTGTACGTGGTGCTGGTAAGAATCCTAAGTCAGCCAAAGACAAGGCTAGAAAAAAATCTTACTATGCCCGTCATGGCCCTGCACCAAAAACTAAGTTGTCTGCTAAATACTGGGCGCACAGAACTAAGTGGAGTGAAGGAGGTCCAGTGCTATGACATGCAAGTGTGATAGCTGTATTGAATGCAACTGCAATCCAGAGGTTTGTAGATGCGAGTGTCATCAACAAGGGAGTAATGACAATGCCGGTGCATCCGACGAAAAAAATGGGAGCTAAGAAAACCACCATGAAGAAAATGGGTGGTGGTGCTGCGATGAAGAAGAAGAAAACCATGACTGCCAGAAAAGGTAAAATGGCCAAATACTAATGTCTCTTTTGACAGAAAATATCCCGTTTGAGCGGGTGCTTATCAGACGTGAGTATACTACGGGTGATAAGAGAGGGCACGGAGAATACCTGAATGGGTTTGTTCATGCAGTAACGAGTTATATGGGAAGACAGTTGAGTTTCCAGGTTTGCTTTACTGAACCTGGTTACGGTGGGTATGGTTGGAGTCGAATGCCCTTACGGGCCATAGTGACCAAAGAGTGTGATGACGATTGGTCTGACTATGAGATCCAGCCTTGGGACTGTGCCTCGTTTGAGTTCTCTGTGGTTAGGTTTAATATGTTTCGCGATCTACCCATGTTCGCGTTAATTAATGGTGAAAAGCATGAAGGCAGATACTGGTTCTCGCTTGACTATCTTAATAGCCAGTATGCTGACGATCATCGACAGAATAAGATTACTCATCTTTGCAAGCTTAGTTGTGGTCGCATTGTTGGGGTTCCTAACAACCGTAGCCAGTTTTATGATCCTGCTTTTTTCGAGCTTGGCGGTGAACGACCTGATTTCGAGCCTATTCACCGGCAGTTCTCCTCTGAGTCAGAAGACTTTAGGGAACTAGATACTATCTACGACAACTTCCACGGGGGATACGATGCCAGCGAAGAAGAAGAAGACGAAGAGCAGAGTTAACGAGGCTGGCAACTATACCAAGCCAGCCCTGCGTAAAAGAATCTTTAATAGAATCAAAGCCGGGTCAAAGGGTGGCAAGCCAGGTCAGTGGTCCGCTAGAAAAGCTCAGATGACCGCAGCCGCTTATAAGAAAGCTGGCGGTGGGTATAGATCATGAGCGCCCCTAGTGCAGCTAACATCCGTAAGAAACTGCGGGCTGGAAGAAAACTAGGTGCGACTGAGTTGGCATCAGCAAGGGCAAGAGGCATGGTAAAAAGAGCAGACGGTACTAAGAGCAAGTCTAAAAAGTATGCGAGCAAAGCTGCCGGTGGTGCATTGAAGCCAGTGCCAGCCGGTAACAAAGGTCTTGGTAAACTACCAAAAAAAGTTCGTAATAGAATGGGCTTTATGAAGAAGGGTGGTCTGGTCAAGAAATGAGGCGCATCCCTCGTAAGCCAGGACAACCAGCTAAGTCTAAGAAACATTCGGATCTTTATACTGACGAGAATCCAAAAGGCACGATTACAGGACTAAAGTTCGCCACGGAAAAAGACGCAAGGGCATCTGTGGCTAAGATTAAACGATCTGGGAGATCACACGCACATAAGATCCAAGCGGCCATTGCTATGGAACAACGAGCCAGAGTTGCTAAAAAAGCTGGCGCTGCAAAGGTGTATAGGGGATACATCAACGCAATGAAGAAGAAGACGGAGGCTCGTAAGAAATGAACTTCGACAAATGGATGAACGAGGCCGCTGATGGCGCGCACCCCGCGTAATTATAAACGAGAGTATATCAGACGTAAAGCTGGAGACCCTCTGTATAAGCAGAAAGACAGAAGCCGCCACGCTGCTAAAAGGAAGATGAATCCACCTAAAGGATTCCAAGTTGATCATAAAGACAACAACCCTTTAAATAATAAACGTAATAATTTAAGGATTGTAACAAAGCAACAAAACCTACGAAAGCCTAAAGGGCCAAGAAGGAAAAGGTGATGGCACTTAAGAAATCGCAGCAAAGTCTTAAAGACTGGACTAAACAAAAGTGGCGCACCAAGTCTGGTAAGAAGTCATCAAAAACTGGTGAGAGATACCTACCAGAAAAAGCAATCAAAGCCCTTAGTCCAGCAGAGTATGCAGCCACTACTCGCGCTAAACGTAAAGGTACTAAGGCTGGCAAACAATTTGTAAAGCAACCTAAGCGGATTGCAGCGAAGACTAGAAAGTATAGGTAGGGGTAACTAATGACTGAAGCGCAAAAAAAAGAGTTAGCTAAACTTAAAAAAGAAGCAAGAGGACTAACTGGTAAAGCTAAAGCAAGAGTCCAAGCAAAGATTGATCGCCTTGAAGGGCCAAGGGGCGAAAAGCCGCTCGGGCGTGGGAAGATGAAACCTAGAACCCGCACCCCTCAAAAAGAAACGACTGCTGACAGAAAAACTGGCTCAGGCAGAGGTCAGATGGGTAGAACCGAAAGGGTAGAGCCTGCAAAAAAAGATAAACCTGTTGCTAGAGGGCAAATGAAACGTAAGCCCGCGACTGCTAAAACCGCTGATAAACCTAGTGGCAGAAAAACAGGATTAGGTAGAGGCCAGATGGGCAGAAATCCTAGAGAAACTGCCGAAACTTTGTCTGTCCCTATCCCCGGTGAGGTTCGTGGTAGAGGTCAAATGAAAAGAAGAGGACCGGGTCCAAAGTTGCGCGGGCCAGGTTTGCCAGGTAAAAAAGAAGAAGAGTTTAAAGGTATAGATGCACCTAGAAGACCAAAACTAGAGCCGCTCGGTCCTACAAAAGATATCAAACAACGTCCAGAACCTAAAGGGCCGCGAGATCAAAATTTAAGACCTATTCAGGCTGAAAAAGAAATGCGTCCTAAAGGTCCAGATACTAGCCCCCGTAAAAAACCAGGTCGGTTTAGTGAAGAAAGATTCGCAAAGTTTTTCAAAGATAACTTTGGCGTCACCTTAACTTTTGATGCTGACGACGAAAGACAGGCTATGGAAGATCGCGGTGAGGGACCAAGCAGAGCTAAAGGTGGCTTTGTTACTCGCCGTGGCGGGATGTATAATAAACCTGTGAGGAAGAAATAATGAGCGTCAGAAAAATTAAAAAGGTTGCGGGTCAACTTGCTAAGGCATCAAAGTTGCATGGTGGACAAGCCAAAACAATTATGCAACATGCAGATTCTATGGCTAAGATGAAAGAGGGTGGGGCTTTGTTTACTCGCAAAGGCCCGCTAAAAAAGTCAAGCAAGAATCCAAAGTATTGATATGACAGAGCAACAAGAAAAATTCTTGAATGCGTTGTTTGGAGAGGCGCAGGGTAACTTTAAGGAAGCTATGAATATCGCTGGCTATGCCCAGACAGAGTATCCTGCTCGCCTTATCCGTAGTCTTAAGGCTGAGATTATTGAACGTGCTGAGTACATGCTGGCGGCTAACGCTCCTAAAGCTGTGCTGTCCATGTCAGGTATCCTAGATGATCCGAGTGCCTTGGGCAACAAAGATAGACTGGCTGCGGCTAAAGAGATTCTTGACCGGGCTGGTATCGTAAAGACTGAAAAAGTAGAACACAAGACAAATGGGGCGGCGATTGTATTCTTGCCGCCGCTAGAGGACGAGGATGGCGCATCCGAAGATTAATCATCTCCGATCTGAAAAATACAAAGCCAGAGGTAAGCTGCCGTTTGGTTTTGACAGAGAGGTAGATGAAGATGGCGTAGGTTGGCACGTTCCCGATCCAAAGGCGTTAGAACTTTTGGGTGAGGCTATTGAGCATGTTCGATCAGGACGTTCAGTTAGATCTGTTGCAGCGTGGCTGGAAACAGAAACAGGTAGAAAACTATCGGGAACTAGATTACATAAACTTGCATGGACAGAAGAAGAACTGGAGTCAAGAAGAAAAACTCGCCGTAAGAAACTTACTCCAGAACAAAGAAAACTGGAAGATCTTAAGCAGACTGAGAAGCAAACTCGGATTAAGGCCGACCAAGCGAAGCGGCGTTTAGACAGAGCAAAAAATAAAACCGCTACAAAAACTAGTGAGATTATTTTTGATGATGCTCCAGTCGAAGATAATAGAGAGGTTGCGTTCCGTCCCAACCCCGGACCCCAAACACAATTTCTTAGCGCAAACGAACGGGAAGTGTTTTATGGTGGCGCTAGGGGTGGTGGCAAAACTTACAGCTTGCTTATTGCTCCTTTGCGTTTTGTGGATAAGCCTACTTCTCGTGCATTACTAATTCGTAGATCTATGCCTGAGTTGCGGGATGTTATCTTTCAAACGCAACAGATTTATCCAAAGGTGGTGCCAGGTGCGAAGTTCAAAACTCAGGAGAATACTTGGCACTTCCCATCCGGTGCGCGTATTGAGTTCGGATATTGCGAAAACTTGCAAGACGTGCTACGTTATCAGGGTCAGTCCTACTCTTGGATTGGCGTAGACGAGTTACCACAATATGGCTCACCTGATGTTTGGCACTTTCTAAGATCGTCGTTGCGGTCAGCAGATCCGACCATCCCTCTTCACATGAGGGCTACAGGCAACCCTGGTAACATAGGATCTCGCTGGGTTAAAGAACTATTTATCGAACCAGCTAAACCAAACACACGGTTTGCAGAGAAAGTAGAATACGAGTTAGAGGGTAAAACTCTAGCCACTGAGATTACTAGAAAGTTTATTCCTGCTTCTGTATGGGATAATCCATATCTTACTCAGGATGGTAGCTACATTGCGATGCTGGCGTCTTTGCCAGAAGTTAAACGCAAACAGTTTTTGTACGGTGACTGGGACGTTGTAGAAGAAGGCGCGTTCCCAGACTTTGATAGAAGCCTTCATGTTGTAGAGCCTTTTGAGGTTCCGCATGGATGGACTAAGATTAGAGCCGCTGACTTTGGCTTCTCTTCTCACTCGGCAGTTTTGTGGGGTGCGGTGGACTACGATAATAACATCTGGATTTATCGTGAGCTATATATAAATCGTCTTACAGCAGATCAGTTAGGTAGGATGATTAGAGAAGTAGAAGAAGGTGACGGCAGAATACAAGACGCAGTGTTGGACAGCAGTTGTTGGGCAAGACGAGGCGATAGAGGCCCATCAATCGCTGAGATGATTAATGCTGAAGGTTGTAGATTTAGACCATCTGATAGATCACCAGGTTCGCGTGTCAGCGGTAAGATTGAGATCCATAAACGTCTGATGACTGATGAGGATAGTGGTGAGCCGGGTATTAGATTTTTTGAAACGTGTCCTAATGTTATTCGACAACTTGCGTCGATCCCTTTAGATAAGCGTAATCCAGAAGACGTGGATACTAAAGCTGAAGACCATGCCTATGATGCGTTAAGATACATGGTTGCTTCTCGCCCAACTAACTTACGCATCGCTTACGAGAACACGCCTAAAACAAACTGGCGTCCCTCTGATAACCGCTTTGGTTACTAACAGGAGCTATTATGGCTGATACTTACGAAAACGACACTATTAATATTTTAGATGACGGGGATGATGAAGAGCGTGGCCAGTACAGCAATATTGTTAGTTATGTTGAAGACAGATTTGAACGCGCGAAAGACGCACGATACCATGACGAGTCGCGGTGGCTTCAAGCCTATAGAAACTACAGAGGTATCTATGGACCAGACGTTCAGTTTACTGAAACGGAGAAGTCGCGTGTTTTTATCAAAGTTACCAAGACAAAAGTTTTGGCGGCGTATGGTCAGCTAGTTGATGTCTTATTTAGCCAGAATAAGTTTCCGATTAGTGTAGACCCCACAACTCTGCCAGAGGGTGTTGTAGAGTCGGCTAGTGTAGATGTTGCGGCTCAACAGGCTGAACAACAGTTTGCCAGCTTGTATGGGTTTCCCGGCGATGGTAAAGACTTTCAGCCGGGTGAAACAGCACAGACTCTGCAAGAAAAACTTGGTCCCTTGGAGGATGAGTTAAAAGATATCGAAGGTCTAAAAGAGGGGCCGGGTCTTACTCCTACTTCTTTGACATTTGAACCAGCGATGGTCGCTGCAAAAAAAATGGAAAAGAAAATTAAGGATCAGCTAGAAGAGTCAGCGGCAACTCGACATCTGAGATTCAGTTGTTTTGAGTGTGTGACTTTTGGCACCGGCATTATGAAAGGTCCGTTTGCTTTTGATAAAGAATACTACAACTGGCGCGACGATGGTGAATACGATCCGATTATGAAAACAGTTCCGCAAGTTGAGTATACCTCGCTTTGGAACTTTTACCCAGACCCCGATGCCTACAGCATGTACGATTGTGACTATGTTGTAGAGCGGCATCGTATGACTAGATCGCAGATGCGCTATCTTAAAAAGCGGCCTTACTTTAGATCTAGCGCGATTGAAGAAGCTATTAAGTATGGTCCCGACTACACTAGAGAGTGGTGGGAAAACGATCTTGATGACAATCAGACTGCTGAGGGTAACGCTGCGTACTCAGGCACTGACATCGAAAGATTTGAAGTCCTAGAGTTTTGGGGTACGGTGGACGCGCAGATTGCCCGCGATAATAACTTGGAGATCCCTGATGATTATAAAAATGAAGACGAGGTGCAAATTAATTGCTGGGTATGTAACGGAGAAGTTCTTCGACTTGTTATCAACCCTTTCACGCCTAAGCGTATCCCTTATTTCGCAACTCCGTATGAAGTTAACCCATACTCTTTCTTCGGCGTGGGACTCGCTGAGAACATGGATGATACGCAAACTCTCATGAATGGGTTTATGCGGTTGGCTGTAGACAACGCCGTCTTGTCAGGCAACCTGCTGATTGAAGTTGACGAATCTAATCTAACACCGGGTCAGGATCTGACGGTCTACCCCGGTAAAGTTTTTCGTAGACAAGGCGGCGCACCAGGTCAAGCTATCTTTGGCACTAAGTTTCCTAACGTGTCTGGTGAGAACATGATGCTGTTCGACAAAGCCCGCGTCTTGGCAGACGAGTCATCTGGATTGCCATCTTACTCGTATGGTCAAACGGGTGTCCAAGGAACTGGTAGAACTGCATCCGGTATTTCCATGTTGATGGGCGCAGCTAGTGGGTCTATCCGCACTGTAATTAAAAACATTGATGACTACCTGCTACGTCCTCTAGGCGAAGCGATGTTTGCATTTAATATGCAGTTCGACTTTGATCCAGAAATTAAAGGCGACTTAGAAGTTAAAGCCCGTGGCACTGAAAGCTTCATGCGTAATGAAGTTAGATCACAACGGCTAATTAGTTTCTTACAGATTGTCAGTAATCCGACCCTCGCCCCGTTTGCTAAGTTTCCTTACATCATGCGTGAGATTGCAGAAACGATGGATCTTGATGCTGATAAGATTACTAATAACCCTGAAGAAGCTATGCGTCAAGCTCTTATCATGCAACAGATGCAAAGAGACATACAAGAGCAACAACCTAATCCTACAGCAACGGGTCAAGACCCGATGGGTACTGGTGGCGGGACGATTGGCACTGGGCAAGCTCCAGTACCGGGTGAGCAGGGCGCGCCGACAGGGGGTGGTCCTCAGCCTCAACAACAACCTCCACAACAAAGTCTACCCCCTGAAGTTGTCCAAGCATTACAACAAGTGGGTGGGTAATGGATACTAAACTTGCGAAAAAAGTTCTACCCCTAGTAAACACCACCAAGTTCTCAGAATTACTACACGAGTATCTAGCCTCAAAGATTAGCGAACAACATCGTGTGCTAGAACAATCAGATGATACGGCAACTCTGCATAGAGCGCAGGGTGCAATTACCGCGCTAAAAAAACTAATGCACATGAAAGATGAAGTGCAGGGATCAGCGAAAAGGGATTAATTATGGCAGAGATGACTGAAGAGCAAATGAGAAAACTTCTCGAAAGCGATGCAGATCGTACCAAAGGTTTTACGCCAGAGCAGATGGATGAAATGCAACGTGCGCTAGACGCTGAGAAAGCGCGGGAGGAAGAGGAGACGCAGGAAGAGTTTTCCCCAGGTTTAGAAGAGGATAAGACAGCACCTCTTGAAGAAGAACCTGAAAGAAAAGTAGACCCCTCTCAGATCGCCTCTGCTGATACCACTATCAAAGAGTTTATGGAAACCTTATTTACAGAGTCTCCTGACGCTGAAAGAATGGATGAAGATGATGATGAACCTGCCCCGCCTCAGACTGAAAAGGTTGTAACTGCAAAAGAGGGTGGGGCCATCAAGAAAAATGCTGATTTTGTAAAAGATGACGATGAAGAACCTGCTGACCCGCCTCCCGGCGCAACTCCAGAAGAAGTAGCTGATGATGTTCCAGCCTACCTGTCTACAGGAGAATATGTGTTGCCGGCTAATGTTGTAAGATACATTGGGCTTGAGCGTATCGTGACCTTGCATAAAGATTCTTTGAGAGCGTTACAGCAGATGGAGGATCTCGACATCATCGAAAACGTCGATGAGAATGGCATGGTCGAAGAAGACGATGATGAGATGGATTATCTCAAAGAGCCAGAGGGTGTGGTTAAGACCACCCTTGTTGTTGCCAAGCCACACCCTAGTGGCATGATGGCGATGCCTTTTCAGCAAGGTGGTGATGTAGGAGCATTTGGTGGGCCTGACTCTCCTGCTGAGGCAGCGGCAGAAACAAGTGCATTTGGAGATGATTTCGGAGGGTTTGGTGGTCTTGACGAAGGTGGTGAAGATGAAGAAGAAGATAGCACCACTCCTCAATCAGACATCGACGCAATGGTTGCTGACGCAGATCCTAGTTATACTGGGCCAACTGGCAGTATTCTGGATCAGATCCGAGGCTTCTTTACAAAAGAAACTCCCGCCCCACCAGTAAATATTACACCTGAGTATAAAGCGAGACAGATGAAACAAGCAATGATCGACGCAAAAGGCACAGGGCTAACCCGCGCTCAAGTTGAAGCAGAGGTTGATCGACTTAACAAAGGTTTACAAATGGGTTCAGTGCAAGCAGCAAAAAGTGTTGGATTTTTTGGCCCCGCAGGTAAATTTGCTGGAGTAGGTCAGGCGGCAATGAGAGGCTTAGTTGAAGCGGATGTTACTGTATCACCTGACTTTACTGACGAATTAGCCGATGTGGCAGAAGCAGGCCGAAGTGGAGATGATACAGACATATTAGAACAACAGAAGCCTCTTGAGATTAAAGGCGACGACGACGATGACGATAAAGATGAAGGTCCGTTCCCAGGATATAAATTATTCCCCGGTATTGGCTATAGAAAGGTAGACGACGATGACGATGACGATACCGTTACAGCTAGACGGGGTGGCGGCTTAATGGGTTACTAATTTTTCGAGGGCTACTCTTTACCCCCGGCATGGTGTCGGGCTACTAGAGACCCCCAACAAGGAGAAGACCATGACTATGGCAGAAGTACAAGAAGATCGCGTTGCTACTATTAAATATAAAAGAGATCACGTTGCTGAAGATGAGCAAGAGATTGCAGAGTTGGAAGCAGAGCGCAATCAAGATGTAGAAGCACAACGCGAGGAAGAAGAAGAAAAGAATCTAGGTGCAGAAGAGCAGACCTATAAAAAAAGATATGGTGACCTTCGCCGTCATACACAAAAGATCCAAGACGAGACTAAACGTCAAATTCAACAAATGCAAGATCAGATTGAGGCGCTGACAAAGAAGCAAGTTAAGTTGCCAAAGTCTGATGAAGAACTTGAAAAGTGGACTGAGCAGTATCCCGATGTTGCTAAGATTGTAGAGACTATCGCTACAAAAAAAGCAATGGAAGCTAATACTAGCGTTGAGGAAAAACTTCGTCGCGTTGAAGAACTAGAACTCAAGATCGAAAGAGAAAAAGCTGAGACTGAGTTGTCCAGACTTCATCCCGACTATGATGACCTCCGGCAGGACCACGATTTTCATAACTGGGTTTCAGAACAACCCAAGTGGATTCAAAGCGCCCTGTACGAAAACGATACAGACTTTTTAGGCGCTGCTAAAGCTATTGACCTGTATAAAGCTGAAACAGGTAAGAAAGCAAAGAAAGAAGACAAAGGTGCGGCTAAAGCTGTTCGCTCTAGTAAACGCTCTGAGGAGTTGACTGAGAGCAAAAACACTTGGTCAGAGTCTCGTGTTAAACAGCTTTCCGGTGCAGACTTTGAAAGACATCAGGAAGAAATTGAGAAAGCTATCCGTAGTGGTAACTTTGATTATGATCTTTCTGGTGGCGCACGTTAATTTTTTACTTGACAAACAAAATTCACTATGATATAATGTTGTCAAAATAGTAGGGTGCCTCCGTTTTGGACTACCACCCGACATTAAATAAATATAGAAAGGCTAACACTACGCCTTCAACTACCTGATTCCGTAGGCCGGTTCTACCTTACCCTACCCCGTCAGCCTTGAAGCTATCAGTTAGCTCTTTTCCGCATAAGCCAGAAAGGAGAAAACCAATGGCATTCCGTGCAGCGGCGGGGTACGCTAACCTCCCCAACGGTAATTTCTCCCCGATCATTTACTCCAAGAAAGTCCAGACGGCCTTTCGTAAAGCTTCGGTGGTAGAAGATATTACCAACAACGACTACTTTGGCGAGATCGCCAACTTCGGTGATACTGTTCGTATCATCAAAGAGCCGGAAATCTCGGTGCAAGAATATTCTCGCGGCACCCAGATTGTTCCGCAAGAACTGGATGACGAGGACTTCACCCTCGTTGTCGATCAGGCTAACTACTTTGCGTTCAAGATTGACGACATCGAAGAAGCTCACAGCCACATTAACTTTGAGTCCTTGGCCACTGACCGCGCCGGCTATCGTCTGCGTGATCAGTACGACCAAGAAATCTTTGGTTACATGTCGGGCTTCAAACAGTCGGCTCTCCACGCTAACGCTGACACGGCCCGTGTTGCCGGTGACAAGTCGGGTACTGACCCGATCAGCACCGTCGATGCTGACGGCCTGCTCAACAGCATGAAACTGACCTCGACGGACATGGGTATCGGTTCCACGACTGCCAACTCTATTCCGATCACGGCCACTCCGACCAGCACCAACTCCTCGGCGTTGGCTGTTCTGAACCGGATGGCTCGTAGACTCGATCAACAAAATGTTGATCGTGACGGTCGTTGGCTCGTTGTTGATCCGGTGTTTGCTGAAGTCCTTAACGATGAAAACTCGAAACTGTTGAACAACGACTTTGCTGGTCGCCAAGATGCTGGTGACATTCTTCGCAACGGTCGTATCATGGACGGTTTGATTCGCGGCTTCCGCATCTACATGTCGAACAACCTGCCGACTCTCGGCACTGGTCCTGGCACGGTTGCCGCCGCTGGTTCGTCCTCGAACTTTGGTGTCATCATTGCTGGCCACGATTCGGCTGTTGCTACCGCTTCGCAAATCGAAAAAGTTGAGACCTATCGTGACAATGACAGCTTTGCTGATGTTGTTCGTGGTCTGCACATGTATGGTCGCAAGTTGCTTCGCCCTGAAGCTCTGGTGACTGCTGCTTATAACATTCACTCGTAAGGAGGATAGAACATGGCTACAGTAGATATGACTGTCGGTGGTGTTGCTAATGGCGCTGCCACCTCCATCAACCACAAAGCCCGTATGGGCGCTCAAATGCCGTACACCGTCGAGTTTACTCTTGACTTTGCTGAGGCTACCACTGCTAAGGGTTCCGCGTTGGCTGCCGGTGACATCTTTCAAGTGATTGATGTTCCTGCTAACACGCTGTTGCATGGTGCGATTGCTGAGTGCGTCGTTGCTGTTAACAGCACCTTGGCTACCGTTGATATCGACGTTGCCGCTGGTGATGACTTTATTGACGGCGGTGACGCCGCGACTACTGGCTTCATGGCTATTGGCTCGAACGGCCTTGCTCCGTTTGGTGCCAACACCGTTGCCCCAGCCTCGGCTGCTGACACTATTGATGTTAAGCTGGCCACAGTTGGTGACACGGCTGTCGCTACCGGCAAGGTTCGCGTCATTGCATTTATGACTGATGTGACTACTAAGCTCGGCCCGAATGAAGTAGACCGAGATACGCTTGCTTAAGTAAACTGGGGGAGGTCTTAGTTGGCCTCCCCTTTCCTTTGAGGTATTCATGGCAATCAAACTTGTTTGTGCTGTTGACGATGAGCAGTTACAAAAACATTATGAGATCAACAAAGATCAACCTGTGCCGTGGATAGGTAAACTTAAAAATAGCGCAAGAAAAAGAAAAGATAAAGTTTTAATTTGCGGCGGTGGTCCTTCCATCCGTCAGTTCCATCCTCTTATCCAAAACTGGAAAGGGGATATTTTCGCTTCAAAGACTGTTGAGTATTTACACAACATTAATGTAACGCCCACCTACTGCATCCACGTTGATGCTGGCGATAACGAACCTAACAGAGTTTTTAAGAATAAAAAGACTGCATACCTTTTGTCAACCCAAATTAAACCAGAAGTGTTTGACACTGCCAAAGGTTGTAAGGTTTATAAGTTTAACACGATATCCTCAGTTAACTGGATGCCAGAGCCGGTCATTGCCGGGGGATCTAACTCAACAATCCAAGCATTCTTTCTTTGTGCGTGGTTAGGATATAAAGAGATTCATATTGTAGGCTTTGACTGTGGCTATCAAGATGATCCTAACGGTGACCTAATTAAAAACATCAATCGTAATAATATTGATGCCAACCCATCTGCACAACAGATTATTGTCGAAAGCAGCGATAAAAAACAAAGATACAAATCTACCACTGAATATCTAGGCATGGCTCAAGAAGCTGCAAAGGTAATTCAGATTCTCGGTAGAGAGAAAAAAATTAAGTTTCACGCATACGGTAATACTACGTTTACTATGGTGGTGAACGAAGATGTAGGCAAGGGTTCTTATACACTGGGTGAAGAAGTTCCCTTGAGATGGTTAAAGGCAGCTTAGATGGCAACGACTTTTATTACATTGGTAAACGATGTCGCTAAACGCCTTAATGAAGTTCAGGTGACTACGGCAGAGTTTCTTACCGTCGTGGGTTTCCATTCTCAAATCAAAGACTCTGTAAATGTTTCTTTGCAAGAGATTGGCCAAGAGCAGTTTGAGTTTCCCTTCAACCATAACACTGCTAACATCATTACGTCAACTGGCACTGCGGTGTATTCCCTTGAAAGTGATATGAAGACTGCGGACTTAGACACGTTTAGAATCCGTAAAAGCACCGCAGACAATATTGAGGCTCGTCGTTTAAGAGAGATTAACTTTGATACGTTTATTCAAAGATTTTACGAGCGCGATGAAAACGCAAATGTAGGTGACTTTGACACTCCTAACTATGTTTATCGGACTTTGGACAATAGAGTTGGTTTTAGCCCCGTCCCCGACAAAGCATATACAATCGCCTATGATTATTTTAGATTTCAGTCGGACTTGGTAGCTCACTCCGACACCATGTTTGTCCCAGACAGTTTCAAGAACGTGGTGGTAGATGGCGCTATGTTCCAATCTTACATGTTTCGAGATAACTCTCAACAGGCTGCCATCGCCCGACAGAGGTTTGAAAAAGGCGTTGAGAATATGCGGAAACTTCTCGTGAACAGATTTACCGATGTCCGCGATACAAGGGTGAGCAGGTTAATTAATTATCCGCATGGAGATAAGTAATGGCTGACAATCTCCGCGATGCCACGATCATAGCGCGGGGCGGTCTTTACACTAACGAAGATGCGCTTACCCTTGCTGCTACACAACCGGGCGCTGCTATTAGACTAACAAACTTTGAGATCTCTCAGTTTGGTGGTTACCGGAGGATGAATGGTTATACTGCTTTTGATTCGTCTAATCCGACGGTTCCTGGCACGGGTGCGGTTCTAGGTCTTTGGATTCACCAAGATAGAGTTTATGCAGCCAGACGTAACACAGTTGACTCTACCTCGGCAGTTCTACCTGCTGGTGCGATTACAGTTACGACTGGTAGCACGACAGTCACAGTTGTGTCAACCTCACACGGACTATCTACCGGAGAGCTAGTTTCATTTACTAACGTTAGCACTCTTGGTAGCTTGACACTGACAGGCAAAGAGTTTGCGGTTGCTACAGTTTCTAGTGTAAACGGTTTTACTTTCGAGTCATCCGCTGCGGCAGCATCTACTCAAATTAGTTCTGCGGCAGACATTAGCTACACTGTTAGTAAATTCTATTCGATCTTTGAACACACCTCGGCTTCTGGTTGGACAAACATTTCTACCGCGTCCAGTGTAAATACCAGGTCTGCAATCGGGGTAAGTAGAATCAGAACGATTGAACACAGCTTCACAGGCAAGCAGGTTGTGTTTGGGGTAGACGGGGTAAATAAACCTTTTCGACAAACAACCGCAACTATCTTAGAGGTCTTCAGCAATCAGGGGACTGACAGCGCAGAGACAAACAGTCAACTATCTAATCCGTTTACGACCACGAGCGGGTCAGCAGTTGTCACTGTTGTATCTACGGGGCATGGACTTACTGTAGGCGACACGGTTAGATTTAGCAACATCGACGTAGACCTCGGCAATCAAACAGCCAACAGTATCAACTTCGCTGTAGCCACGGTTAGCTCTGCAAACGGTTTTACGTTTAACCTATCAGCACCGTCATCTGCTTCTAACCAAACTGCTGTCGGTGGATCTGCTGTCAACTTCTTCTACAGCTTTGCATCCGAGACTGACCTAAACGGTGTAGCACTCGTATCTGATTTTAGAAACCATGTGTTTGTTGCTGGTAATCCAGCTAACCCAAATAATGTTATATTTAGTGAACCTAACACGGACTTAAAATTTACTACCGGCGGCGGCGGGGGCGTTATCAACGTGGGCTTTCCGGTCACCGCACTAGCTAAGTTTAGGGATTCTCTTTTTGTATTTGGCAAAAATAAAATTAAAAGAATCACTGGTAATAACTCTACTGACTTTGTTTTATCCGAGGTTGCAAACAACACCGGATGCATAGCTACAGACAGTGTGATTGAGATTGGTGGTGACGTTTTATTCCTGGCTTCAGATGGTATTAGACCTATTCAGGGTACAGCGAGAATCGGTGATGTTGAGCTACAAACTATCTCTAAACCGATCCAGCAGGTGCTGCGGAGACTTCCAGAGTCTTTTGATTTGTCGTTGTTAAACGGCGTGGTGATTAGAAACAAATCACAATTTAGATACTTCTTCCCAACCTCTACTGTGGCGCAACCTGACGCTCAAGGTATTATCGGCGGTCTGAGGTTTGCTGACAACAGAGTTGGTTGGGAGTTTGGCGAGACACTAGGCATTAGATCTTTTATTGCTACGTCCGGTTTGATTAATAACGTCGAAAGAGTTTTGCACGGTGACATCGACGGTAAGATTTTTGAACAAGAGATAGGTAGCGATTTTAATGGTGAAGATATCTTGGCAGTGTATGCCACACCTTTCTTCTACTTTGATAGTACCGAAAAAAGAAAAACATTTCAAAAGGTTTCTATCTTCACCAGACCAGAGGGAACTGCCGACTTCAACATGGCTGTATACTTTGACTGGGATGATCCCAATAAACTTAACCCAGGAAGTTATACCATGTCAACCCAAGGTGCTTTGCTACGATACTTTACAACCGGCGGCACATTCGGGTCTACATTTACTTTCGGCGGGTCTTCTAGCCCAGTGCTAGAAAAAATGATCCAGGGATCAGGCAGGGCGATGGGACTTGTTATTACATCGCTAGGCACTCAGGCACCGTATAGTATTCAGGGATGGGGTCTGACTTGGCAACCAGCAGGATATAGATAATGGCAGGTTATACTAGACAATCAGCGGCTCAGATTGTTAACGGTGAAATTGTTAGCGCACCACCGCTTAACGCTGAGTTCAACCAAGTCCTTGCGGCATTCAACGCCAGCACGGGACACCGGCATGATGGCACTGCTAACGAAGGCCCGTTGATTGCTCTTATTGCTGATCCTAGTAGACATAACGAAGTTCTGATCAACACCTCCCTAAATCAAATTGATTTTAAGATCGCTGTTAGCTCTGTATCTGTTACACAGTTCTCCTTGATTGACGGCGCGATTGTTCCTACCACAGATAACGATATTAATCTAGGCTCTAGTGCAGCAGAGTTCAAAGACCTGTTTCTTGACGGTACTGCTAACATCGACGCACTCGTAGCAGACACCGCAGACATTAACGGTGGCACGATTGACAACGCTACTGTAGGCGCAACCACTCCTGCTGCTGGTGCGTTTACCACTGTTACGGCCACTAATATTACTGTGGTCGGATCTGCCAGTACGATTGGTGCTGTAGCCTTCACCTCAACTGGTGCAACTGTCACAGGTAACTTGACTGTCTCTGACAGTGTTACTGCAAACAACATCACGGTTGTAGGCTCGGCAAGCACGATTGGCGCTCTGGCTATCACTAGCACCACGGCTACCTTAACGGGTGACCTTACTGTATCTGGCAACATTACTGCCAGCACAATTGGTGCAGTTAACATCACTGTGACTGGCTCTGCCTCATCTATCGGTGCTTTGGCTATCACTAGTACCACGGCTACGCTAACTGGTGATCTTACTGTCTCCGGTAATGTTACTGCTACCACTATTGGCGCAGACAATATCACGGTGACCGGTAGTGCTAGTACGATTGGTGCGCTCGCCATCACCAGCACTTCAGCCCAGGTCAACGGCGACTTCACGGTAACCGGCACATTAAACTCTAATACATCTATTGCTGCTCAGTCGATTACCGTCACCGACAGCATTTCGGCTGACAACATCACCATCAAAGGTTCTGCATCAAGCATTGGTGCGGCCAGCTTCACCAGCACAGCGGTTACAATCACCAAACTTATTACGAGCAACGCTCAGATTACTGGTGGTTCGATCACTGGCGTCGAAAACATTTTTGATCCTGGCGCTGCTCTTAGCTACAAATTTACTAGTGCTACCTCTGACGCAGACCCCGGTAACGGTAACATTGCACTCAACAACGCCAGTTCAACTGGCACAACGACGATCTTCATTGATAACGTAGACTCGCTGTCGTCAGCCGACATGACATCGTTTATCTCGTTGCTGTCAGGCGGGAACAATCCGTCGTCCATCCTTGGCACTGTCACGCTACGCAAAGCCACGTTCCCTGAGATCTTTGCGCAATACAGCGTCACCGCAGTCACAAATGCGTCCGGTTATCAAAAACTAACCGTGGTAAACAAAGGTGCGTCTGCTGCTGCGCCCTTTACGTCAGGCGATAGTTTGCTTGTCGATATCATGCTGTCTGGCGACAAAGGCGATATCGGTGATCTTCCTACTGGTGCAGGCACAGGCAACGTGTTTAGCTCTCTGACTAGCACAACTGTGACTGCTGGTACGGTGATGAAAACCGTATCGACCACCTCTAGCACCCTGTTTTTAGAGCCGACTACCATTACCGTCGATTCAAGCAACAACATGACAGGTCTTGGCACTCTTGCCTTGTCTGGCGGTTCTCTGACAATCCGATCCGGTAGTGGCTCGCCGGGTCACATTGATTTGTATTGTGAGGTCAACAACCTGCACTTCACACGATTACA
>CAACVD010000594.1_pt1 | contig 17532 bp, 13 predicted proteins | sample 2381771 | NCBI WGS metagenome assembly CAACVD01 (sample SAMEA5211965, study PRJEB30684) | marine metagenome | biome: Marine; feature: Epipelagic; material: Water | collected 2015-10-15 | depth 15 m | reverse complement strand
TGACAAATATACAAACGCACGATCAGGGATTAGAGGTTGGTGCTTTGTTTAATGTAGATGGCTTTGTTAAGATAACGCAAAGTCATAATCCGCACGTTGCTGGCAACTCCGCAACTGGCGCAGTCGGTACAGTCAGTATCACTACATAGGAGCGGGTGTTGGGTCTTAAAAGTCTTTTACCAATAATCGGAGGAGTAGCAGGATTCTTTGGTGGACCTGCTGCCAGTGCTGCTGTGAACGCGGCTCTTGGCTCTGGTATCGGTACACTACTAGCGGGTGGTGATGTTAAAGACGCGATTAAGAATGCTGCCTTATCTGGTTTAGCAGGATCAGGTGCTACAGCCGCAGGGTTTGGGCCAGAGGCCGCAGCTAAAGCCACAGCCACAGCCGCAGCAGAAAAAAAGGTATTGGAAACTGCCGCCACTGAAGAGTTGGGTAAACAGGTTGCAGAAAAGGGTGTTGGCTCCAAGCTCCTTGATTTCTTAAAAACTCCTACAGGTATGCTAACAGGGGGTGGACTAGCCGCGTTATTAGCCGGTGAAGAGGAAGAAGACACGTTAACTGACTTACAGAGACGACAGCTGGCTACAGGTGAGCGAGTTCCTGATTACATTGGTCAGAACATTGTGCAAGAGTATGATTATCCACTTGCTGCCGCTGAAGGCGGCTATATCCAAGGTCCTGGGACAGGACGAAGCGACAGTATCAACGCAGGTATCTTTCAAAACGGACAGAAGGTACAGGAAGCAAGGCTTTCGGACGGTGAGTTTGTAATGACAGAACGCGCTGTGCGTGGTATGGGTAACGGTGATCGAGAGAAAGGTGCCGCCCGTATGTATGAAATAATGAAAAAATATGAAAGGGTTGCGTAATGGTTGAAACAGTCCGCACCGAACAGGTCAGTATACTACCGGAGTATCAGGAAAAGTTTCTCAAGGACTTGCTTGCCTCAACAACGGCAAGAGCCGCTGATCCAACTGTTATACCGGAGCGTCAGGTTGCTGCTCTTTCTCCCGGTCAACAACAAGCAATACAACTTGGTTACGGTGGCATTGGTGCTTTTCAGCCAATGCTACAGGCGGGAGAAGGCACACTAGGCGCAGGTGCAGGTGCGATACAACAAGGTATAGGTACAGCACTTAGCGGGGCACCACTACTGATGGGCTCTACTGCTGCCTTTGACCCAGCGTCAGCACAGGCGTTCATGGATCCATTTACAGAACAGGTGATCCGACAAGCAGAACGCGATATCCAAAGACAGGGTGATATTCAAAGACAGGGTATTGGAGCACAGGCAGTAAGGTCTGGTGCGTTTGGTGGATCAAGACAGGCTGTTGCTGAACAGGAATTACAGCGTAATCTTGCCGACCAGATGGCAAGAACCGGCGCACAACTCCGTTCAACAGGATTTCAACAAGCACAGGCTCAAGCGCAAAACGCTTTTGCCAATCAGATGGCTAGGCAACAGTCGGCTGCACAGTTGTTCGGGCAACTTGGACAAGGGATCGGGACACTTGGTTCTGCATTAGGAAAGACCGGATTGTCACAGGCGGCACTGGGTGAGGCGGCACAACGTGGGTCGCAAGCAGACATCAACACGCTGTTAAGTCTTGGTGGTATTGAGCAACAACAAGCACAAGCACAACTGGAGGCACAACGTGCCACGGATCTTGAAAGACAAGCTGAACCTTTCCAGAGAATAAGCTTTATGTCTGACATCTTCCGTGGTGTGCCGTCCACACAAACCACACTGACAGCACAAACTGCACCGTCTCCATCTACAGTTTCACAGATTGCAGGGCTTGGAGTAGGTTTAGCAGGTTTAGGACAAGCAGGTTTTGACATTCCTAGTATGCTTGGGTTTGGAGGCGGTTCATAGTGAGCAACATATATAACAGACGTTTGTTTAAGCCTCGCCCTGCCAGAGCAAAACTAAATCAAATGGGCGGTATTATGGCATCTAGTGTGCCTTTGATGCAGTCTGTGCAGAAGTTTGCTAATGGGCAAACGGTTAGAATACCCGGCCAACAATTACGGGACGTTACGGGACGTGGGTTTAGGATGACCGGTCCTATATTTTCAGGAGAACCCATCGCCAATACCCGTGTTCCTTCAAGCAGAGCCCTCGTGCCATCAGGACCTGTAACAACCGGAGGACTTCCATCAGTGGTGCAAAGAGGAACAGGTTTTACAACCGGTAATATTTCTCCACGCGGACCAGCCTCTCGCGCACGACCAGCACCACTATTAATAGGACAAGACTACTCAAGCAAAAGATTGACTGATGCTCCTGTTTTCGGTGGGATATCAACCTTACTTAAAAGAATACCTGTTGCTTCTGGTTTATATGGAATTGGTCGGGGCATTGCTGACCCATTAGAAGCGGAAACAGTTCCATCATACGAAGCGGTTCCAAAGCAGTCTATAGTAGGAAAAGATTTATTGACAGGAGGGATCAATCCTGAAGAAGTTTTTGTTGAAGACTTTGATGAATTGCCTAAAGAAGAACAAGACAAATTGGTGGATTCTTTCAACTTGACTCAACGAGGAAAACAAGAGTTTTCTCGAGCAGGAGAAGCACTAGGCCAGTTTGTAGATCCTACGTTAACCACTATTTCTGACGTTCTTGGTCTTGGTTTAGAGGAACGCTTTTTAGAAAAGAAAGCAAACATAGCAGAAGGACAGTTCCCTGAACTATCAAAAGAAGAGTACAGACGTGCTCTTAAAAGCAAAGATCCTGAAAAGTTTGAGGAAAGCGAACAGAAAAGAGCAGGATTAAGTCCAACAATGCGTGGGCCAACTGCCGCAGATATTAAAAAAGCTCAACAAGAAATAACAGAGAATCAATCTAAACCTGAACCCGATCCTAAACCCGATCCTGACTCTAGTACTAAAGCTCAACAAGATGCAGACAAAAAGGCATCAGATGCTGCAAGTGCTGTAACAAATCCGAATATTGAGGCAGAGAAAAGAGGAGCAATTCTTGCTCAAACAGTTGCTGACACTGCTTCTAATCAGGACCTTAGTGCTTCACAAATTAATGAAAAAATTCGTGAACTCTTAGGAAGAAAAGACGAAACAAGAGCTAACACCAAAAAACAAATCCTAGAAGAAAACGAAAAACTGTACAAAGAAATATTCAACGAAGACCCGAAAGACATTAAGACAGAGAACGGGTTTAACTTGGCCTTTCTTGGTTTTGCTATTGCCGCTGGGGACAGTCCAAACACTTTAAAAAACATTGCACAGGGAGCAATGAAGGGAGTAGAGAAGTTCTCTCAAAGTGCTAAGGAACGTAAAGCCAGACAAGAAAGGTATAAGCAATACAAACTAGATACCACACTAAAAATAGACGAAGAGTTTCGTAAAAATGATCAGAGAATGGCAGAACTTAAATTTGGTGCCGACGTTGATATAATTAGAGAAAAGTTTAGAACTGATGCTGACTTAGCAAAGTTCGCGGCTCGAATAACATTGGAAGAAAGCAGATTTACACAAGAACTAAATGCGGCTGAAAGACGATTTGAAGAATCGGAAAAAACGAAAAGAGATATAGCTAATATACAAAACAAGAGAATGGAATTTAATGCCAAGATCGGTGCTCTAGGTAAAGCAGGAGTCGAGTATATGACTCTAAATCCAGACGTGGATATTAACAATTTGACAGATGAGCAGACTGTAGATTTTTCAAAATTTATGCGAACAAGAGCGGAAGAAGATGCTGAACTTTACCGTCAGTCAAGAACTACGTCAGATACGTTAACCTTATCTGACGTTCTTAAAGATGACAATTTAAGAACCTATTACAACGATTTAGCTGTTAAACAAGGTCTTATAGGAGACGATGACATAGCAACTCCAGCACAGATTCAACAACTTCTAAAAACAATAACTCTGGAAGAATAGTGATAAACGTAGCTTTACCTGATGGGCGCACGTTTACCGCGCAGACAGAAGATGAAACAGAAGCACGTCGTCAGGCTAAAGAGTTTCTTAAAGCTAATCCAAAACCAGAAGAACCAGAACAAAAACCTAAAACAGAAAGTGAAGGGACTCTTCAAGAGATTGGAGAGGGTATTGTTTCTGGTGGCATTGGCATTATTCAAGGGGTTGGGGAACTTGCTGCCTCTGCAATTGATTTAGCCATTGATACAAATTACGCCTCAGATGTCACAGACTTTGCTGATGAAGTGCGTAGAGCAGGGGGTATCGATCCAGTAGGATTTGCGGGTAAAGGTGCAGAAATACTTACCCAGTTTGTAGTTCCTGGTGTTGCAGCCGCCAACATTCTTTCTAAAACCACGAAACTTGGAAAGCTTGCTCGTTCAGGAGCAGAGTTAACTAAAGCTCAAAAAGCAGGTTTGGCGGCAGAGCAAATAGCTGCAGCAGGTTTAGCCGACGCTATTGTAGCGACAGATGGCATTACAACCATTGGCGATTTTTTCGATGGTGGACCGACTGTAACTGAAAAAGATATAGGGTTGCAGGGTCGAGAAGAAGCGTGGCGAAGGATAACTAACAAATTTAAGATAGGTGCAGAAACCGGCACAATAGTGGCGACGGCACCTGCCATACTTGGCGGGGCTTTGACGGCAACTGGAGCGGTTGCTGGAAAAGTTAGTGATGTTGTTGCTCCTAACTTATCACCAATAGCAAGAGCAGTTAAAAAATCTGCACCCGTAAAGAATACAAAAGATTATTTGGATCGCATTGCAGAGGAAAGAGTTTTTAAAAGAGACGAACAAGGTTTTGTAGATAGTGTTTTGTCAGACACCCTATCTGTTCTACGTTATCGGGGCTCTTTGCCAGAGGAAGTTGCAGCAGAAAGGGCTGTTATCAAAGGCATTTCTTCTGCCGAAGCAAAAGAGGCAGAAAGGACTTTAAAACAGCTTAACAAGGCTTTAGAGCCAATCTTAAAAGGTCAATCCGATTTAGTTAAAGTTCAAACCAACAATGCATTGGAAGCTTTTCTCAACCCCAGTAGTGTTGGAAAAAATACAGAAGAAGCTCGTAAAGTATTGATAGAAGCTTTGCCCCCAACTGTTCGTCCCATAGCACAAAAAATGAGAGGTCAGATAGATCGTTTATCTAAAGATATTCAGAGCAGTGCTCTTTTGAAACGTCTTAAAGAAGAGGGTATTCAGGTTCAACAAGGACCTAGAAAAGGAGAAAGTGTTGCTGATGTTATCAACGACACGGTAGAAAAGAATCTCAATACTTATCTTAGAAGAAGTTATAGAGCGGCGTTAGATCCAGACTATAAACCGGACAAAGAAACTATAGACCTAGCCTTATCTGGTTTCAAAGGTGACAAAGATTTTACAGTTGAGCTTCTTAAAAGATCAGTAAAACCTGGTGGAGTAAAAGAAGGATCTGATCTTTCTAGACTTGGTTTCTTGGACGATGGAACAGATTTAGTTGGTTCAAAAGTCACGAACGAACAAGCTAAAGTTGCGACAGACCAGTTCTTAAAAGAGTATAAGTCTAAATTTGGAGCAAGAAACAAGGGCGGTCAAGCCGCTAGAGTTTCAATGGAACGATTAAGAACAGGTATGTTTGAAAATCGGGAGATGTTTAAAGAATACCAAAGAAGACTTTTGGGAGAGATTAAAGACCCTCAAGAAGCTTTTCTTGGAACAATTGCAGACTTGTCTGAGTTTAAAGCAGTCGATAAATTTTATGGTAACGTTGCCAAATTGGCTGAGTCTAAAGCAGGAATCGGTAAGTTTTTTGTAAAAAGAACCAGTGATGCTGATCCGGTTCCAGACGGGTATATTACATTAGGAAATCTAGAAAACCTAAGTGCAATAGGAGTTAAAGATGCTCCAAGTGATGCTGTTCAATGGGGAGCACTTCAAGGTTATGCCGTACCCGAAAGGGTCTACGCTGATCTTACAAAACAAGTTAAAGATGATCTAGCAAACCCTGCAGCAAATTTAGTAAGAGCAACTTATTCTAGTTTCTTACGAGCCAAAGGCTACTCTCAATACGGTAAAACCGTTTTGTCACCTATTACACAAATACGAAACGTAACCTCTGCCGCTTTGTTTGCTGCTGCTCAAGGAAATGTAGGTAAAGGAGCCAATGTTTTTGAGTCTGTAGGTCTAGTCTGGGACGATATTTTAAAAAAGACATCTGACGAGCAGCTACGAGAACTTCAAGAACTTCAAGAACTGGGTGTCATTGGATCTCAAGCAGAACTTCAAGAACTTCGTGCATTGATTAAAGAGGGCTGGGGGACTGAAGGGGTCTATGATAAGGCATCGAGAACAAAGCTTGGTAGAGAACTTGCACAAAGAGTGTCTAGATCCGAAGGGGCAGACTTCTTAGACTCTGCCGGTAAGAAAATTAAAGGTGTTGGAAAAGTAGCTGAAGATTTTTATCAGGGTGGGGATAACGTTTGGAAAATATACAACTACAAATTTGAACAAAATAAGCTTCGCAATGCCTTATCAAAAATGGAAGATGGAGGAGAGGCTTTTGCTAGAGAACGGATGGAAAAACTAGGTCAAGACTTTGTTAGTGTTGATGATTTCTTGAAAAAAGAAGCAGCCGATATAGTTAAAAATACCGTTCCAAACTACAACCTAGCTCCTGATGCAATTAAAGAACTTCGTAAGTTACCCTTCGGTAATTTTATAGCCTTTCCTTATGAGATTATGCGAACCGGAATCAACACAATCGGTCGAGGTCTTGATGAGCTTGCAAGCACAAACAAAGAGATACAAAAGATTGGTCTTCGTAGATTAAGCGGAGCAACAACAACTTTTGGAATTGCACCAGTTGCTTTAAGCGAGTTTGCGTATGCAGTGTCTGGAGTTACAGAAGAAGAAATGGGTGCGTTCAAACGTTCTCTCGCGGCACCTTGGGAAAAGAATGCTCGTTTAATACCTACAGGCAGAGATAAGAACGGGTTACCAACATACATCAATTACAGTTATACAAACCCTTATGACATGTTGGAAAGAACTCTTACTGGAGCTTTAAACAAAGTAGAGGAGGGACAAAAACTTGGTAAGTCTGGAGATGTTATCGCTTTTGAGGCAGCAACAGAATCTCTAAGTGAATTGCTTAGTGCCTTTACTGATGAGTCAATTATCACTGCAAAACTATTAGACGTTACAATTCGTGGTGGTCGAACAGAAACAGGGGCTCTTGTATATAATCCACAAGAAGATTCAGGAACTAAAATAGGCCGTAGTTTTCTTCACATACTAGACGGTGTTGTTCCGTCTGTTGCTCCTGTTGATATTTCTGGAAAAGGTTTTGAAGCCGGTAGATTTACCCGTTCGTTCATGTCAGCCACCGGTTTAAATGATTTAGCAGGTATCTCAGAAAAAGATCGGCAGGGTAGAGAAAGACAGTTTGCAGGAGAACTTGTTAGAGCTTTCACAGGTGTTACAGAGAATACAATTGATCCAGAGCTTGCTTTAAAATATAAAGCTTATGAGTTTGCTAAAGCACGACAACAGTCTTCAAACATATTCAACCGCGTAGCAAGGTCGTTAAACATTACTGATCCTAATGAATTATTGGATGCTTACAACGAAGCCAACGATGCTAGATACAGAGCCACTAATGCATTTCATCAAACACTAGAAGATGTTAAGACACTTGGACTGAGCAGGTTTAAGATTAGAAGAATCTTAAAAGAGAAAACAAATGTTGGTGGGATTGATGAGATACTTCGTGGAAGATACGAGCCTCTGAAAATATCTGATTCAGTTGAAAAAGACATGAGATCAATAGGCAACTACAGGCTTCTGCCTAGAGGAGAAATACGTTCTTTGCAAAGAAAGGATCGTAGAAGAGGTTTTGGCGCAGAAGAAAGACCTGACCCAAAACCAGTTGAAGAAACACAGGTGCAACCTCAAACCGAAACTCCAAGTGTTGTTTCTGTGCAACCTCAAACACCCTTACAAACTGTAGCATCTGTCACACCTCAATCAACGTCTACTCCACTAACGGCATCCTCATCTGCTCTAACACCCAATTTTAGAACACAACAATTATTGCGAGACTTGGAGACAAGACGTGGATAGACAAAGACTTTTTGCACAACTTCGGTTACACGAAGGTGTCGAACACAAGCCATACCAATGCACCGCTGGATACATGACCATAGGCGTGGGTCGTAACATCGAGGAACGAGGACTGTCCGACGATGAGATTGACTACATCCTCAACAATGATGTCAATATTGCCACCGACGAACTGGTCAGAACTTTTGATTGGTACGCGGATCTTGATGAAGTGCGTCAACGTGTCGTAATTGATATGGTGTTTAATCTTGGGATGCCCCGCTTCCAACAATTTAAGAAGATGATCCAAGCTTTGGATGAGGGGGACTATAAAGAGGCATCAATCCAGATGATGGATAGCCGTTGGGCATCTCAGGTGGGTGCTCGAGCAGAGCGTTTACGGGACATGATGGAAACAGGCGAAGATTCGTCAGACTTCTAGGTTCATATCCACATTCTTCTAATTTCAAAGTCGCCAGTAAAAAGACGCTTAATTTTTTTAAGTTGTCTTTCAGCCTCTTCAAATGTTGAAAAACTGTACCAACATTTATTGTCATTCCAAATCTCAAACCTCATCCAACTTCCCCCCAGTTGTCGCCTAACTCTTGGTCTACTTTGCTTGGCACATGAAGATCAACGCACGTCTCCATGATTTCTTTGATCCGCGATGCTTGCTCCTCAGAACTGATGCTGAAGCACAATTCGTCGTGTACGGTGAGTAGAGGAGTCAATCCCTCTTTGTGGCACTCAGCCATTGCTTTCTTTGTTTGATCCGCAGCAGAGCCTTGTATGAGCTTGTTAAGGGCTTTATAGGTGAACGCTCTGCGTATGCCTGGGCCATACTCCTTCTTAGCTTCTTCTAGTGGCAATGGTTTGGTGTATTCAAAGGTAGTCGGTTCCCACAAATCAAACCGACATTTACGTCCTAACAACGTGCGTATCCTGCCGTACTTGGCTGCTCTGGTAGACGCAGAGTCGGCTAAATTTTTAACAAAGGGCACTTTGTCATGATATGTATTCAACAGTTCTTTGGCTTCATCCTGACTGATGCTTAAAGTGTTGGCTAATTTGCCGCGACCCATGCCATACATGATGCCAAGGTTCACGGTCTTTGCTTCTTTACGCCCGATCCCCGCCATGTCTGCAACCATCTGATGAAAGTCCACATCCTCTTGTTGGTATGCATCAACAATAGTTTGAACATTAGAGTCTGACGCATTGCCAGACAAAACATGACAGTAGTGAACCAACAATCTTGGCTCTTGGCTTGAGTAATCAAACGAGCCCCACTGGTCACCAGGCTCTGGGATAAATAATCCACGGATTGCTTTCTTCAAATCAGGGTCACGAGCAGGAATCTGTTGTAGGTTTGGATTGCTCGAACTGAAACGTCCCGTTATCGTTCCACCGTCATCGCTACGCAACTGATGAAACTCACAATGAATCCTACCGTTGTGCTGATAACGCAGAATCGAATCAATGAACGTGCTGTTTGCTTTGTTCAGTTCTCTTAGTTTAAGTATTTGTGCCGCGACCTCGTGCGGTATTGATTGCAGATAGGCTTTTGTAATTGAGGGCTGGTTCGTTTTACCTGTTGTTTTGTATTCGATGCCGTAGTGTTCAAGAACAGAGGCAACGCTAGTCGCCACCCAAGGCTCAACCAAAACGCCTGTGTTCCTTTTGATCTCTTTTCTAATCTGCTCTTCTTGCTCACGTAAAAGTTTTTTGGTTTGCTCTGCCTTATCTAAATCAACCAACACACCCTTCTGTCGCATGTCCAGCATCAAGGGTATCAGACCTGTTTCCAACTCAAAGATAGAGGTTAGCTCTTCGCGCACCAACTCTTTTTCAAACACCCTCCAAAGATTCAAGGTCATGGCGGCATCTTGCTCCGCATACTGACCAACAAACTTAGCCGGTAGTTTCCACATCTCAGACTTGGGATCAATGCCCCAGTTCTTAGCAGCAGTTTTTAATAACTTTTCGTTCTTACGCTCGCCGGTATACTCACGGCCTACGCTATCCAGACTGTAACTGAACCTGTTCTCATTCAACAAAGGCGCAGCGACCATCGTGTCTATGATCCTGCCTTTAACTTCGATACCCTCGTGCCTTAACCAACCCAAGTCATAGGTTGCATTGTGAAAAATTTTATTGATATGTGGCGTATCTAATTGTTTTTGTAGCCATTTGAATACAATCTTTGGGTCAATATTACCGTTGTTCTCGTGACGAATGGGAAAGTAACCCACAAAATCCCCCGCAGCCACAGCTACTCCCACAACATAACCATCGCCTCGAGCCCATCCAGGTCCCAACGTTTTGATATTTGGGTCACAGGTCTCTAGATCGACTGCAATATCTTTGCAGGATGTTAAATCTGGAAATATTTCTGGGGCACACCAATCAACCTCCATGTTGTCGAGTTCTTCTCTGTCTAAATAATTAATCGTGCTCGTATCTTTCATTTACATCCCACACATTCCGTCACACTCATCAAGAAAACTTAGCTGTCCATGATCTGCTGGAGTGGATAAATCAACTTGGTCTAGTGGTTTTAAACTTCTATGAACGTACTCCTTGTTCTCCATCTTCCTATCTATTGATCTTAACTGTTGGTCAAAAAGAATAGCGTCTTGCCAAGACACAGGGTCGTTATCCCTCATGTGCCGCCATTCATCGTTATTGTGGTAGGGACAACCGATACAAGCTGATCGTGGTAACACACGATTTTCGTAGCGTTCAGCAAACCATCTTTGACAGTCTGACCTAGACATTCTTTTTTCTATCAAAGGCCATCGATGATGTGACCAAGTGTCTTTACTCTCTTTTACACGTTGAATTTCATCTGTGCTGATGCCGATCCACACTTCAACAACTGGTTCTTTCGGAGCACGTTGTCTTGGTTTAAGACCTATAAGTTCTCTTTCTTTTTTGCGTATAGGCTCTATCTTGTACTCTCGAGTGCATTGTCTTCGGCCCATGCCTCCGTTCTCTGTAAAGAAAGGAGCACTACGATAGTTCTTGTTCTTGTCTTCGTTGAGCAGATCGTTTCTGATGTTGCCTTTGTGTACCGTATGCACTGGAAAACTTAACTGTGTCTTTAACCACTCAAGGTGTTTATACACCCCCTCTGGTTCCCACCCAGTGTCTGCAAAGATCGCACAGTCTGGTTTTCTACTGAAACATCCTTCCTCTGCCATCAATGCCAGTACGGATGATTGAACCCCTGCACCTAAACTAATTACAACTAGCTTTGGGTTTTCTAGTTCACGAAAGAATTTCATAGTGGATACCTGTGTCTAGAACCCGTTTGCACGATGTGTAGGTTCTGTCTTGTTCTAGTTACGGCTGTGTAAAAAACTCGATGCTCGTCATCTGGGTTACCTTCTACATAATTTTTGTATGGCAAATAACCCATATCGTCTAACAATACAATATTGTCGTCTTCTCCACCCTTCATCCTGTGGATAGTTGATAGTTTTATGGATGGGTCTGTGGATATCTTACCTCTTCTACGAATCGCATTAAGGTATCTCAAATCCTCTTCTGAGATACGCAATAGTTTTTCTGCAACTAATTCTTTATTTGCCAACAACCCATGATCCTCAACCAAATCGTTGTATGTTAGAGATTTTTCAGAGTCTATTTCTTTAAGTGTCTTAGCCATACCATACTTAACCATTGCCCCTTCTCCACGCTTTGGTAGATGTGAATACAAGAGTTCAGCCTCTTCTACAGAAATAAACTCACCAGCCTGTAATTCTTTCCAAAGGTTAATCGATCTTAAAAGTTTTTCATTGAAGGACAAACTGTCGTTGATCTTGTACAAGATACCCATTGCTTTTAGGTTATCCCCTAATACTCTTAGGTTTTTGGTTGTTCTTGCCATCACTGTCCAAGACCCTTCATCCATGTCGATCTGATCGATACTAATGTAATGTCGAATAGATCCATCGTGGTTTGTGGGTTCCCAGTTTTTAACTTTACGGGTTCCTATCATTGAAGAGATTCTATTAGCTAGACGATGCACCGCTCTGGGCACTCGATAAGATTGTTCTAATATTTTTAAATCATTGCAGACGTTTAACATGCAGCGAATGTCCACACCCGTGTATTTAAAAATTGCTTGGTCATCATCACCTGCGTAATAGATACGTTTGGCATTGTTACGCAGTAACTTAACCTGCTCCCACTGCAACGGGGTAAGATCCTGTGCTTCATCAACAATCAGTAAGTCCAACATCGGAGCCGTACCCTGCTCCACCATCAACTTAATCATGTCCGTAAAATCATGCTTACCGGTTTCTTCTTTGTACGAGTTGTACAACTTAGACAGTTTTACAAGTATTGGAAAATGTAATCTGTAATCTCCCGTTAAGTTGAATTCCTTATCTAAAGAGACCCGTCTCATAGCAGCACGATGAATTATGGTCATGTATTTGTTGCCTTCTCTGGCAGACTGCATCATCAAACCATCTTCATCAAACACATCTCTATTATCAAAAAACAAGCCCATATCTTTACCAATCTTTGCAAGATCGTAGGCGTTAATCATCTGAGTCGTCTTCATGCCCAGCCATTTAAAGCCTAATGAATGCAAGGTACGAAAGTACGGCGTATCTTTTTCAGTCAAATTAAAAGCAGCACCGGCGCGTTCTCTTGCTTCACTAACCGCCTTTCTGGAAAAAGAAACAAAGCCGATCCTATCCGGTGAGGTCCCCGCATTGAGTTCATTACGAATAATCTCCATGAGTGTGTGTGTTTTACCACACCCTGGAGGACCAAAGATTAACTGCTCTGTCATCGTCTTTTCTCTTCTAGCCAAGTTTCTATTTCACTCAGTCTCCACCGCACCGCAGCCTCACCTATCTGATAGGGCTTCGGAAGATTGTCCTCGTCTACCCACTTGTAGATAGTCGGTGGTGCCACTCCAAGAAACTCTGCTAGTTCTGAAACCTTTAACATTCGATCTTCAGAACGGGGCTTCATATTCATCTCCTTCTGGTAAACTTATTTCTTCGTATTCAAACTCAGGTACCCACCAAACTCGGACACCCTTCCATTTATCGGACTCGTCTTTGTATCGATACACTCCGTGAAAGTCCCCACCCAAATCCTTGAGTCGTTGCTGTATCTGTGGCCGGTTTAATTTTGAGAACCCTTGGTTTATTAAATAGTCCTGTATACCTTTGAGTTTGAAATAGGTTTTATTCTTGTCTGTCCAGGGTCTACCCATCTCCATCTCTTCGGGAGACATTGCTCGAATCCTGGACGTGCAGAACTGTTTAATCAGTTCTTTAAACTGCCCTCCAAGTGTTAGTTCTTCAGGCACCTCTATCTGTGTGGCATTTTGTAAAAGATCGTTGACCAGTGATTGCCATTCGTTGGCCTTCTGTGCGGGTGGCATATAATTAAGTTGCTCCATGCATTGACGCTGGAACTGCATTTGAATTTGTAATTGCTCTGTCGTTATCTCCAGACGTTTACCAGCAACGTCTAAAAAGTATAGCCTGGGCTCTGACAATAGAATCGTCAGTCCACTGATCTTTGGCTTCTCGTCTCCTTTACCACTGCCGATACCGTATTTTCTTGTCTTACAAAGTTCCCTATTACAGTAAGATTTAAAGGGCTCTTGGTTACAAATGTATTGGTAATCTTTTTTTTCATGTTGTTCTTGTATCTGAACAACCTCAATAGCTGGCAACGGTGGATAAAAAGTGGTTTGGTTAACAGCTTCCATCTCCTTCTGCCAGCCTTCTGGAAACTTCTGTTTAAGATAGGTTCCTGTTTGAAACATGGTCATGTTTCGCTGCCCTTTTGGTATGCCGTCGTTTAACATGCACTCCAGGCATGGAGTAGCATCTCCATAAGGGGATTCTTCTGGTCTAGCAAGAAGATTGTCCAGATCAGTAAGTTTTACTTTGTTTTTGGAAGTCCAACGTAGAAACTCTTTAAACCCAACCGCGTTGCCCTTCTTATCGACCATGTATCTGAGCGTATTCTCTTGGTCAAAGTATGGCAGGTTAATGAAGTTACCAAGATCTCCACGATCCGAAAGAATCTTGTCCTGTTTAGGAAAGACCTCGCACCCTGCATGTCCTATCAATGCAGCAATCTCTGCTAGATACTCGCGTACCTCAGAGGCGGGAAACCATTCAACAAAGAACATATATAGGTGAGCCCCGCCCGATTTAGATCGGCACACGGCCAACGGCAACTGAAACTTGTTTAACTTCTTGACCAGTTCACTGTGGTCAATTGGATAGTCATCAATGTCTATCGCGCCAAACCTACAGTTGTTTCTTTCATCTATTGGGATTGCACCAACACTGGTCTCACCTTCTAAATGCTGTGCCATAACTTCAACAGTAAGACATTCTCGAACTGTGTAACATCTAGCTTCTTGTTTTCCGTTGCGTCTTTTGCTTCCTATTATTGTTTTGCCGTATCCCGTGTTCGATCCTTGGAACAGGGATAAAAACTGTTCAACATCCGACATAAAATATTCCGTGAAAAAAATAGGACACGAAAAGAAAGGTAGCTTTCCGTCCGTGTCCTAATATTTAAAACGCTGAGTGTTGTTCAGCTGGCTCTGTTACTACGTCTTCAGCAACGGCTTTCGCCTCGCCCGACATCACAGACTTACGGAAATTTAAAGCCATGTTAGCTATCTCTTTATTCTCTACATGACCGGCATTGGCGATTGACCAGTTAAACCATGCACCTTGGTCATTTCGTTCCTCAACAGTCGATAACTTCCACATGGTGAGAAAGATTGGTGGTCTCTTCAGTTGACCGTTAACCTCTTTTGTCAGCATGCTAATTTGTGTCTTCCAACGCTTGGATACTTTAAGTTGTGACGACTTCATATCAACGATCCCAAAACTAGGGATGCCATCAGAAGCTAAAACTAAACAATAGTGTTGATCAGACTTAACCAGTTCATTACCGTCCGGTAAAATTTCTTTAGCACCAGTTCTGACAGCCTTTGCTATCTCTGGATCACCCTTTGCTATCTCACCAAGAAAACCTCCACCACTGTCACGAGGTGTAAATTTCAAATACTTTGTCTCTTGATAGCATGGAATAACAACTATCCCCTCTTCGCCATTGAAATATTGACCGGTGACGTTGTTAAAGATGTCTCCATTTGAAGCACCGTCTATAAACTTCGGGTCTCTTTTGTTGATCTCAGGAGACAGAGCCTGAATTATTCTGATGAAAGGAATTTGCAGCTCAGACGTATCATAGTCCAGGCCCTCGCCCTCATGCGATGTGAATAAGTCCATCACATCTGTCGATGGCAGATTGTTGTCTGCTTTTTTTACTTGTTTACTCATTGTTACTTCCTCTTTATCTCTGCGGTTTTACCAACGAATGCCCCGAACAATTCAAGGTCAATTGGTTTCCCGTTTTCTACACGCTCTCGAATAAATCCTTTTAAAGTCTGGGCATGTATGTGTGTTTTAGCTTCAGGGTGATAACCCTTGTTCTCGAGTTCAAGCATTAATTTGCTTGCCTGGGCATCCTTTTTACGATCAAAAGAAATAATGACATCGTTTTTGATGATGTGATCACAGTTATGCTCCCTTAACCACTCATACGCTCGTTCCTTATTTGCAACAGGAATCGAGGCTGAGATAAAAGGTTTGATAGAAACGGATACTTTATGTTCGCCTTCGCCAACATCGATCCTATTGACATCCATCTCTTCCATTAAAGAAGGAATTACATCTTGAGATAATCTCAATCGCTCTTGCTTTAATCGCTTGAGATGTTCTTCTGCTTGATCAACTTCTGACAGAACACTTTCGAGTTGTCTGACAACACCAGACAATGTCTTTGTGCTTTCAGTGTCTACACTCGATAGCTCTGCTGCTGCATCGATCATGTCTTCAAAAAACTCATTCATTCCAGTTTCTCCTCTTCAGGTTTTGGTTATGAGTTTGAATGTATCAAAACATATGTTAATGTATTTGACACAGTAGACAGTAACTGGAGGAAAAATGTCTGTCAAGAAAAAAAGAAAATATGTCTTTAAGACTGAGCCATATAAGCATCAACAAGATGCTATGGATATGGCTGGAGATCGTACCGCGTTTGCCTTCTTCATGGAAATGGGTACGGGCAAAAGTAAAACACTGCTCGATAACCTGGGAACGTTGGCTGTCGAAGACAAGTGCAACTTTGCACTAATCATTGCACCCAAGGGTGTGTACCGCAACTGGGTCACCAAAGAGATACCCGAACATCTACCTGAAGACATCCCGTACCGAACGATTCGTTGGGTTGCCGGTGCAAACAAAAAGCAGAAGGAAGAGATGCAGTCAGTCAAAGATAACTTTGACGGGCTCACAATCTTTGTAATGAATGTTGAAGCGTTCTCCACTGCTAAAGGTCAAGCAGCAGGGAAATGGTTGGCTCAACGGTTTGGTAGAACAGGGATGATTGTGATCGATGAAAGCACCACGATCAAAAACCACCAGGCGAAACGAACCAAGGCTCTGTTGAAGATTGCACATGAGTTTAAGTATCGCAGAGCATTGACCGGATCGCCTATTACCCGCTCACCTATGGATCTGTATTCACAGGCAGAGTTTCTCGCTCCAAATCTTCTTGGCTTTGACAGTTTCTATGCTTATCAAAACCACTACGCGATTCTGCACCGCCGCAGTATGGGAGCGCATACCTTTCAAGAGATTGTTGGGTTCCGAAACTTGGAGGAACTGTCGTACAAGGTCAACCAGTTTAGTTTCAGAGTGTTGAAAAAAGATTGTCTCGATCTACCAGAGAAGTCTTATACCATGCGCTACATCTCTATGACCGAACAGCAACTGCGGATGTATAACGAAATCAGAGAACATGCTCTGACTATGTTGAACAACGGAGAACTGATCACGACCCACAACGTACTGACACAGATGCTTCGGCTGCAACAGGTGTTATCAGGTCATCTAGTCACGGACAACGGTGACTTGATTCAGGTTGATACCAAACGCATTCAAGCTGTGTTGGATATCGCAGAAGAGACTGAAGGTAAAATGTTGATCTGGTCACGGTTCAGGAACGACATTCAAAAATTACAGGAAAGTTTATCGAAAAAGTTTCCTAATCAAGTGACTTGTTATTATGGTAGCACCCCCGACTCTGAGCGTCAGGACATTGTGACTGAATTCCAAGACCCTGATTCGAGACTGCGGTTCTTCATTGGTAACCCGCAGACAGCCGGATACGGTCTAACACTAACTGAAGCGAACACCGTGGTTTACTATGCGAATGACTTTAATCTTGAAACACGGATCCAATCGGAGGATCGCTGTCATCGTATCGGACAAAAGAACCCTGTAACCTACATTGACCTGATTACGAATAACACAATCGATGAAACAATTGTCAGGGCTCTTCGTAACAAAATCGATCTTGGCGCGAAAGTTCTGAAAGAGGAAGCTCGAAAGTGGTTGGAAATAACACCAAGCAGGTTTTAGAACTGGCTTACAACTATTCCATG
>CAACVD010000490.1_pt2 | contig 17535 bp, 28 predicted proteins | sample 2381771 | NCBI WGS metagenome assembly CAACVD01 (sample SAMEA5211965, study PRJEB30684) | marine metagenome | biome: Marine; feature: Epipelagic; material: Water | collected 2015-10-15 | depth 15 m | reverse complement strand
CTTGGAATGATAGGAATAAGTTTCAAGCTGGTGTTGAAGGTAGTTATGAATGGTTTGGTTGTAGTGGTTGGAATAACACCATAATCACTTTCTAACTCTGGGTATTCTTCATAAAGTTTTTCATACTCTTTACCTTGATCTAAATTATTTGTTTTAGGTTTTCTACTATTACAATATATTTTAAGATTACCATAAGTAGCTACTTGAATAGCTTGGGCGGTTCCAACCATATTAGTAGGTATTTTATCTTCATACTTATATAACCAATTAACTATACCATTCAAGTTACTTTTATCAATACAATAGTGTGTTATAACTTCTCCACCAATTCTTTTATCTAATTCTTCTGGTGTAAGTGGTGGTTGATTTTCCAACAAATCATAGCCGTCCCTTTTTAAAACTTGTTGTTTTAGTTCTTTCCAATCTTCTTGTGTTGGTTTATCACTTAATCCAAACTCTTGTATATCTTCATAACTTATATCTACTTTACTTATAGGTGTATATATATATTCACTATCCTTAGCTTCTCCTTTTTCTTCTTCTTTTTTATGGTTATAACTTTCAATCTCTAAGTTATGGTTAGTTTCACTTTTACCAATACCTCTCTTAATATTACTATCTTCTATAAAGTAAGCGTGGTTATTAGCTACTTTAACCGCTATGGTTCTTTTGTTATCAGTTTTAATTTCATTATGTTTAGCTTTGAAGTCATTAGGGTTATAACTACAATAATGGCTATTATCATAGTCAAAAACCACTATTCTAATATCAGCTACAATACACCACTTAACTAAATCAATAATACTTAAAGTTTCGGCTTGTTCTTTATTTGTATATTTAGAATTGTATGTATTTTCGTTTATTTCATAGTATTCGTCTTTTAATTCTTCTAAATCAATAATTTCTGGTAATGGGTGGATCTCTTGTGGTATATAGTCGTGTATTCTAATATCTTCTTGATACAAGTTTAACCATTCCTCATAAACTTCCTTATGGTATTTTTGTGGTAACTTAATAGCTTTATCAATTACTTCTTTTGATTTAGCCAGTTTAATTCTACCCTTAACTTTACCAAAGGTATGGTTTAAATAATCATAGGCACAAGTTAAGTCGCTATTAGTATGTTGAAAGAATACATTAGATTTGTGGTAACTTATACTTGGTGGAGCTTTGAACCAAACTCTTTCATTACCCCAAAGGATACCTTGGTTCCTTCGGTTATTGGTTCTATCCACTACAAAGTTAGCCCTTATGTTTTGTCGCATAAAATCTAATTCTTCATTCACACCAAATACTAATGAACCAAACTTGGCTCTTTCGTCTGGAAAGTATATTTTGATAGGAGGACTATTCGCAGTATTTACACCTTCTACAAAACCGCTACCACCTATATCCCTATTAGCGGTAGCCCTTAACTTATCCCTTATAAATACTCTAAGCTTTTGTCTAATTCTTGTATTTATATAATTCTTCCTTTCTTGTAAGCCCATACTTGGCGGTGGGGCTGGGATATTGATTACAAAAGAACTTGTTTTGATACGGAAAGGTAAAACATAAACCCTCTGTCCTACTGGTCTCCCATAATCTATAACTTGTCCTACATATCTAATATTTGGGGTTATGGTTATTCTCATTCAATATATTATAATAATATATATTATTTTGTCTTTAAATACTTTGTAATTAAAACAATTTCAAATTATTTAAACGAAAATAAAATTAACTTAAATATTCTTAAATATTTAATTTAAAAAAACCGATTTTTAAAGATCTTAGATTTACATTAAGTTTTCTATTTCTGGTTCTGGCTGTGTTTCAGTTTCCTTTGAACCTTCTTTATTGAGTTTTGATTTTTCTTTGGGGTCAGTTTTACCTTGTTCTTCGTCACTACTATCACCACCTTCAACTGGCGGTTTTCTTTCACAATCAAAGATATAGCACTTATCACTACAACCTAATCTTACTCTACAAGCACACCGACTTTTCCAGATAATCATAAGTAATCCTCCAACCGACCCTAAAACCAACGCAGTAGCACCAGCAAGTTGGTCTATTGTAAAATCTTGTAACTTACCACCATTAACTTCTAAACCACCTTGGCTTTGATTTTCCATTATGTATATTTATATATATAGATAAAATAATTTATCCCTTCTTCATACACCTATTATACATTAGACCTTTACCGCCGTGTTTTTGGCTACACTTAGCCATTCTAACGGCAAGTTCAACATTCTTATCAGTCATACCACCAGCTTGGGTTCTTGAAACCGCTTGGGCTACTCTTTCTTGTTGTTGAGCTTGGTTTTCCTTAATAGCTTTTAAACTTGGTATTTCTGGATTACTTACCCTATCCAAAGCTATATTCTTTTGTAATTCAACTTTTTCAACTTGGTTAGCAAGGTTCTTTTTAGCGTCAATTATGTTACCTTGAACTATTGGTTTAGCAGTTAAATCTTGGGCTATAACATTAGCGTCTTCAACCGCCCCTTTTACTTTACCAGCTTCGTCGTATAAAGCTTTGGCTCCTAAAACCGCCCCACCAACGGCAAGGGCTCCCATTCCAACCTTAGCCATAGTTTTACCAACCGATTTAACTTTTTTCCCTAATCTTTGAGTAAAGGATCCCATTATATTATATATTATAAGTATATTTTTTAATCTATTATTGTCGCTCCACTTGGAGTTTTAGTTATACTTGTGTTACCTATGTGTGTTATTCGTGTAGGACTTTCAATACCAGCAATATTACCTAAACCTACTGGTGTATGATTTACCCTTGGTTTTGGTTGTCCTAAACTTGTTCCATAAGTAGAATTATATTCATTAAGTAATTGGTCTATACTTTTAGGTTGAAGAGCTTGACTTTGAGGTTTGGGGTTTTGAACTTCATTAGTTTTACCTCCAACGGCTCCCATAAGTCCTAAACCTACAACACCAGCTCCTAATACACCAGCTCCAACTTTCAAGGCGGTTCTTCCACGGCTCTTAAAGTTATTTTTAAAGCTTTCTAAGGTCATTATATATTATAGTATATATAATTATAAAAAATATAGAAGTTAAAAAAATAGTTTTAATTATTCTGGAATATCTCCTTCTGGTTCTGGCTCACAATCTTTCTCATACTCAACTAAACTTGATATTGGTATTAGGAAGTGTTCTATGTGGTTAGTTCCAGTAAGTTTTACATTCCAAACTTCGTCACCAGTTAATTTATGATACAAAGTTTTATCAGTAAATACAAATACAATATAAACTTTCCAACCTTCGTCACTTAACTTCCAACCCTCATTAATTTTACCTCTGGTTATAATTGTATCTTTATACTGGGTAGAATTAATCCTTCTACCTTTAACTTCAATAGCTACTTTTTTCTCATTATCTTTAAAATCAATTATATCAAAGATATTATCGGATCTTTGTAAATCACAATCAAAAGCTTTATTTAATTCTGGTAAAACGGCGTCTTCAATCTTTTGTCCTATTTTCCATAATTCGTGGTTGAACTTGAAAGGCATTATATACATTACTTAGATATTTTATTTATTTTCTAAAAACGCACCAAAAAATTGATAAAAGAAAATCTTTGATTTTTTTAATCCAACTGGAAAAATATTTAAGTTTAAAAAACTTAAAAAATAATATATTATAAAGTATAAATAATGAGTTTGAAGAGTATGAAAAAGCAAGAATTATTGGATTATATTGAGGGCTTAGAAGAAACCAGATTTGAAAACTTTAAGATACAACTTGGGTTACCTTATGACGACGAAGAAGCTTGGATTGAATATATTAAGAAGCTTCAAGACATTAACGCTGAAAGATTGAATGATTGTAATAAGTTTATGGAACTTTTAAAACAACAGCAACTTCAACTTAAACTTTTTATTGAAGGTTCAAGCCGTTAAGCTCCTAATGAACTATAATAATCTTCTCCAAGTATATTTGGACTTCTAACTATTAATCTGTTAAAATCTTTATGGATCATCTTAAAATCTGGTAAAGTTGTATCTATATACATAAACCTAAACTTCCTATCATAAATATATCTTAGGACATCAAAAAACTCTTGTTTAGGTATAAGTATAACTTCGTCATAAATACTATCTATTTCTTTCTTATTCTTATTTTCAAAAAGTATAAGGTGGGAACAAGTTTTTCTAAGCTTTGGGTCAATTTTATTGTAAGTTTGACTTGTAGCTATAATACTTAAACTTCCACCTTTACCAGCTAAGTGTCTTCTATTAAAGAATATTCTATGTAACAAGTTTTCTATATCTCCTTTACCTTTACCTCTAATATCACTAATACAATCGTCTAAAATTAAAAGGCACTTATCACCAGTATCTCTTATAGTTTCTAATATTTCTTTTATATTATCTTCTGTGGCTATTTCAAACTTCTGGTCGTCTGGTAGAAGTTCAAAGGGGTCATTCTCCATAGTATTAACCGACGGACTTATAAGAAACACTCTATCAAACTTTCTATTGAAGTTCTTATGAGCTTTGGTTGTAAGATTAAGTAATAAGTTGGTTTTACCAGACCGAGGTTTTCCTACAATCAACATAGCAAAACCTCCTTGTTGTGGTAGCGGTTTTGGAATAGAGGTATCAAAGTCGTCGCAAGTAAATTGAAACTTACTTATATTTATCGGTTGATCTAAAACTTCTTCTGTTATAGAGGTCATTATATATTATATATATTATTTTAATTTAAATCTTTTTTTATAATCTTTAATCGCTTCTTTTAAGTTTGTCTTATCTCCCCAAAGTATATAATAAGATAAATAACCAGCTTTCTTAAAGTCACCAGTATCTAAATCTTTCTTATGTCTGGCTCTATAATTCTTTCTAAGTTCTTTATCTTTATGGTCTATATAAGTTCCCTTTTTAGGATTTTTCAAACCAAAGTGGGTTGTCTTTATAACCTTCCCTTTATCGTCAGTAAAAGTAGCAGTAAATCTTTTATTCTTAGTTGTAGAAGGTTTTATATCTAACTTCATTATATTATAAGTTATATATTTATTTTTCAGTTGGTATCTTGAACTTCACTTTATACTTTTTGGTTATATCGTCGTCTATACTTCTAACCTTCTTACCACCCATAATATAAGCATACATTCTACCTCTACCCCAACTGGCTGGTGTTTGGTTGGGTCTTGAACCGCTGGATCTATAAGCCCCCTCTCCTTTCTTATATACTTCGTCTAACGCTTTTAAGGGTATTCCAACTACTTTACTTATATTCTTTTTACTTCTACCACCTTTTAACTTATCAACTTCGTCTCCATACTTCTTATCAAACTTTATAGTGTAAGTTGAGCGTCTTTCTTTTACAGCGGTTTTAGGTCGGTTTTTACCTTCAAATATACTTTTAATCTGGGCGGTTCTATCTTTACCTTTTAAGCTATCTGGAACATACCTTTTAGGAACATTACGAGTTTCCCCTTTATAAGTTATCTTAATAGTTTCTGTGTTATATTTAACTTTTTTCTTCTTATCAGTCATACTATACTTAATCAAAAGAAATTAAAAACTTTCCTTTTTTGATTACAAGTTTTATATCGCTGGTTTGAGTTGATTTTGGTTGATACTTATAATACTTTCCACCTTTCTTCCATAGATCTTTATTTTTACGATAATAAGCTTTATTCTTCGGTAATTCTTCCATTATATTATAATTAAATATTTTATTTTTAGAAATTGAACTTTTAAATATAAGTTAAAGTATAAATAATGGAAGAGATTGAAGCCCAAGTTCAAGAAAAAGGAATTGAAAGGATTAAGACAGAGATTAAGGAAGTAGAAGTTAAACCTAAACCAAAGAAAGAAAGGACACAAGCTCAAAAAGAAGCTTTTGAAAAAGCCAGAAAAAAAAGGGCTGAAAACTTAAAGAAAAAGAAAGAAGAAGCCCAAGGTATAGCGGAAGCCCAAGACGAAGCTATGGTTGATTATTATGGGGAACCAGAAGTTCAACCAGAACCAGCCCCACAACCTTCTAAGGTAATTGAAGCTCCAAAGAAAAGGGGGAGACCAAGGAAAAAGAAAGTTCAAGAAGAACCACCAGCCCCACACTTTATACCGCCCCAGAATAGTATGCCTTCTATGTATCCAGTTCAAGGACAATTACCTTTCAACCCTTATGCTATGTATGGGTTTCAACCTCCACCACAACAAGCTCCACAACCAGTAGTTCATAACTATTATTATGGAACTAATCCAAGAGAGATTAAAGAAAAAGAAACCATTAAGGAAGTTGAAGTTAAACCAGAACCAGAAGTTATGGAAGCTGAAATAAACCCAAGTATGAATGGTTTTGAAAGTGAAGATATAGAAGAAGAGTATGAATTACCACCAGACCCAAGATTAAAGTATAGGTTTTGTTAAGAAAATTATTTTCTATATTTAAGATATAATGCCTTATTCTGGTTATGTTATTTCAACCGATCCTTTAACTATCCACGAAAACTGGGAGAAACATAGGTGGAGAGAAGATAGTATATACTTACAAAAGTATCATAACTTAGTAGTTCCAATTGAAAGACAAGAAGGTTTTAAAGCTTTGGATATTGCTTACCAATCTAAACTTTTGGACGAGATTTGGAAAAAAAATAAAAAATAAATATATATAATATAATATAATAATGAGTTCTTCTGGATTAAAGAATGGTGATTTTTCAACTTTGGATATTGCTTATGGATTAGGAGTTGGAACCAATAGAAATAATGGTGTAAGCGGACAAGTTTTAGTTAGTGGTGGAACAAATAAAGCTATGTCTTGGGGTTCTACTGGTGTTAGTGAAGTTAATGCTGGTGACGGAATATTAGTTGATGAAACTACTACCCCAGCTGGTAATAAAGAGAAAACTATTAAGACACACATAGACAACGATACTATAACTTATAAGAATGGAAGTCCAACAAAGATATTTCAAGTAGCTAAGGTTCCTAATCCTATAACCGCTGGAACTGGTATAAGTTTTTCAACTGGAACTACTTATGACGGCTCAACTGCTATAACTATAAGCGGACAAACTCCTATGGTAGTTAATCAATTAAAAGACGATACACAAGGTAGAGAGTTTAATGTTCCTTCAACTTCTACGCTTTTAACTGGGGCTCAGTTACTTACAACTAAGATGTATGGTATTACTGGTTGGGGTATTACTGGCTTAACTGCTTCTTCCCAACAATATCTAATAGAAGTTTCTTTTGATATAGGAACCCAAAGTTATGCTAATAATCCCTTTGGACTTACACAAAGTTATTTAAGATTAGATAGTAGTGCTACAAGTGATACAAGTGGTTGGGGAGCTTCTAATGGTATAGTTAGAGCTACAAACTTATCTACCAATACTGGTTCAATCAATCCTAAAACTGGTGAGTTTTGGACTGGTAAAGTTCAGTATGATTTTGTAGTAACTGGTTTAACTATTGGTAACAATTATGATTTTGTCCCAAGATTTTTAGTTTATAGATCTACCCAAGCTTCTGGTTTTTTCCAAACCCTAAGATTGAGATACGGATTAGATAGAAGGTCTTATGTTAAAGCTACACCTATACCAGCTCTTCATAGTCCTACAAGTATTTCTGGTAGTGCTGACGGAACCGCTCAAACTGAGGACGACTATTACGAAGTTCCAAGTGGGAACGGAGGAGGAGGAGTTTAAGTTTTTAATTGGAAATAAAAATATATTATAACTTATAATGAAAAAGAATACTTGGTTATTACACTTATATAAGGACGAAGAAAAAACTGATTTGTTTAAAATTATGGAGTTTCAAACAATAAAAGATATAAGTGAATGTATAGGAGTTGAACCACAAGTTATAAGTAATTATTTCCACGGACTTATAAAGCCCAGAGGATTTTTGAAATATTGTATTTTGTATCAATCAATTCCGTTGTGAGATTTACAAAATTACTTAAAGAATAAATAATATATATATATAGTTATATATACAAGAATGGTGTGCTTCAATTGTAAAGTTTCTATTAACGGAAATATCCTACACGAAAAAACCTATGATACACTAAGAGAAATAAGTAATGATTTAAAATTATCCTATCAACAAGTAGCCGATTATAGTGCTAATAGGGTAAAAAGAAGAAATACAAATAACTTTATATACTATCCCCAAGTTGAAATAACAAAGATTAAGAAAGATCAGACAACAGATTAAAACTCCTAACCATAATTTTTATTAATTTTTTTAAATATTCTATTATATATAATGAGTTCTTTTAGAAATCCCAGAATAGACGATAGAAGTAGATTTTACCCACCTACAACCTTGGGTCAAACCAAAGGTTTTAGAAAACAAAAGAGAATACCTACCAAAAGGCGTAGGAAAACTAATTTAAGAGCTACTGGTAGAAGGGAAGAAGCTTTAACTATGCCTTATAGAACCGCTATACAAGTTAAAAAGAAACCTTCTATATATCAAACTGCTACTGATTTCTTAGGTATCCACCAACAAGCTTTAATCAATAGAGCCAGAGATACAAGAGAGATACAAAGATTAGAAACCGCTGAGGAAAAGAAGTTAAAACAAGAACAATTTGAATTACAGAAAAAACAAGTTCAACTTCAAGAACAACAACAACAACAACAAGCTGTAACCCAAACACAACAACTTGCTATTGAAGATAGGAAAGTTTCTAATGAAAGATTAAGAGATAGAGAACGAGCCAGAAGTGACCGAGTTAAAGAAGTTAATAGACGAGGTGAAAGACAACAAGAATTAGATATTCAACGAGTTCAAACAGAAGGTCAAAGACAATTACAGAATGCTATGTTATACCAACAAGGAGAACAAGCCAGAAGACAACAACTTTTAGATAATCAAAACCAACAAGTTCAAGTATTAGAACAACAAAAACAACTTGCTATACAACAAGAAAACAATAGGAGCCAAGAACGACTTGCTGAGATGAATTACTTAAACCAACAGAATATTCAAAGAGCTAATGAAAGAATGTTTAATGATTATACACAACAAGTTAATAGTAGGATTGATAGCGGTGAAAGAAGACAAGGAGAAATAGAACAACTTGGTAGAGAGATTATAAGAAAGATAGACCAACAAAGAACTAACCAGTTTGATATACCAAGTTTAAGAACCTTTCAAGAAAGTGATATAGCTTCCCCTATACCAGAAACAAGCCCCAGCCGTGCGAGTGGAGTTATACCTTTACCAGATAAAACAAGAGATAGTGGAGGATTACCAAGACCAAGTCCAGATAGAGGTTTAGTCCAACAATTAAGTTCTGGAAGTGTAGAACTTGAAGGAAGCCCTATACCTTCATTATATCCTAAACCTACACCAGTTCAAAGTGTAACTCCTAATCTTGAACCAGAACCAGAAGCTTTACCAACTAATATACCAGATCCAGACCAAGGTTTTTCAGTTCAAGGTTCAGTATTAGACGAACCTTATACTTTGGATTATGGTAACATTAGAGATATAAGTAGAAGCCCAGCTTTTAAACCAACTACAAGTGGTAATATATCCCAAGGTATTGCTGATAGATTAAATAGATTAAGTGAAAGTGAAGGAAGACCACAACCAGTTCCAACTACAAGTGCGGACGAAAGAGGTAGAGAAGCTATTGAAACTCTTAGGGGTATGATATCCCAACCAAGTTCAGTTCAATTGAAACCACAACCAAAACCAGAACCAGAACCAGAACCACAAGCGGTTGTTGATACAGAAGTTCCAAGTTTAACTGGTAGTAGTTTTGAACTTATAGGTGCTAATCCTAAACCACAACCAAGTCCATTACAACTTGCTACACCAAGAGAAGAATTAGAAAGATCTACAAGTTTAAGAGATAGACAAGTTGGAGATACTGGTTTAGGAGGACAAATAGTTGAAGGAATACAAACTGGTGGTGGATTAGTTTTAGATACTATTGGTGGTGGGTTACAAGCTGGTGCCGAAGCTGGTGCTAACTTAGTAGGAGGTGTAGCCCAAGGTGTAGGTGACGCTGTTTATGACGCTACAATAGGACAATTACCTACTGCTGGTGAAGTTGGTGAAGCTTTGGGTAGAGGAGCGGTTAATGTTGCTGGTAATGTTGCTGGTGAAGTTGGAAGAGTTGGAGGTTTAGTTGGTGGAGCGGTTTTAGAAGCTGGTAGAGAAGCTGTATTTGGAGAAGAAGAAGAAGAAAGAGTTAGTCCAGCGGTTTTACCAGCGGTTCCACAAGAAGAACAAGGTGAGCCAGAACCAGTAGAAGATTTTGAAATAGTAGAACAAGAACAATTAGAACAATTAGAAGATGTATCCCAAGACGACCCAGTTAGAATACAAGCCAGAATAGAAGAATACGAAAAACTTGCTAACTTTTCAAATAGACAATCTGGTGTTCCTAAAAACTTTGACGGAGCCCCACAACATTATAGGTTAGTTGTGTTACAAGATATAGAACCACAAGAAATAGGAAGACATAGAACTAACCAAGGTTTTAAGAAAGGAGACCAATACCGCTTACAGAGAACAGATTATAAAGGACAGAAGGGTGCTAACCAAGGTTTCTACTTTTACAGAGATAATACTGGAAAACAGATGGAACCTAAGAACACTAACTTGTTTAAATTAAACTTTGTGAAACAAGATAAAAAACTTAGAAAGTTAATCCAAGAAGGAAAAATTAAAATAGTTTTAGACGAGTTTGATTAAATAAATATAAGTTATATTATATAAAGTATGCCGAGTAAAAACCCAACTATTCAAAAAGCTTACAAGGACGGAGTTATAACCAAAGGTCAGTATGATAAACTTAGTGACGGATTACTATTAGGGATTATAAAGAAAAAGGGTAAGAAACCTATGGAAAAGAAACCTACAAAGAAAGGTAAAGGTGTTAAGGAAGTTAGACACAAAGTTGGAAAACAAGCCCATAAGAAAGGTCGTCCTAAGAGTGGTTCTATGGTTAAAGTTGATAAGTGAAAAAATAGATTAGAAAATAATGATTTAGGAACTGGTGGTTTAAGATTAGAAAATTAAATATATTATCTATTATAAAAGTATAATGGAAGAAGTTATTATAGAAAAACCAGCTACTTGGGAGAACTTAAAGATAACAAAAGATTTGAATAAACCAGATCCTAAGAAATCCAAAAATATATATATTTGTAGTAACGACCCAAAGATGAATTATACTTTCAAAGCTAAGGAAAACGCCGATGAAGACCCTTCAAGCTTGGTTATAACACCAAGAGAAAAGTTTGACTATGGCGTTGTAATTAAGAAAGGTGAAAAGGAAACAGAAGATTGGACTGGAACTTTGGATACAACTGCCCCTATAAGTTATGCTACAATCAAAGACCCTAAACTTGGTGAAGAATGGTATAGAAAGAAGTTCCCAAACTTACCAGAAGAGTTTTATGGTGTTATAGCTCGTTATACTTGGGGACAACCTCAAACCAAGAAAAGTATAAAGAACGAAAAGAAAAAGTATGAAAAGAAAGATAAACCCAAAGGTAAAGAACCACCACAAGGGTTACAAGTTTTAAAAGGAAAGTTTATAGTTGATTTTAATTGATTGACTTAGATTTAGTTTTTTTCTTATGTTTATTCATAATCAGTAATAAATCTTCTTCCGTGTATTGATTAAGTTTTATGAGAGCGAATATAGATTGAACTGCTAATAAGTGGTCGCTACGATATATAGCCAGTTTATTTTGTTTTCTTTCTTTTATTTTATCCAAAAATATTTTACAAGTATTAATTATTTTTGGTATCTTATGACCTTTTTTTAAACCACTAAGTATTAGATCATTACCAAAATCTTGGTATGTTTTATAATCTTTTTCGTTTTGGAGTTTCCACTTGTTAATATACAAATCATTCCAAAAACACCAAATATACTTCATTCTTGTATATAATACAAACTTTATCTTTAAGTAAATAATTATATAACATAATATATATAATGAATAACGCTTATCTACAATTACTTCAAGCTAAGGGTCTAAATACAACCCAGCCAGTTATAACTCCTAAGGTTCAACCATTAGTTAATACGGCTCCAATACAACCACAACAACCAATTAGAGAACAAGGTTTTGGAACACACTTTAAAGAAACTCCCCCACAATTTATTGCGGAAGTTAAAGAAGATAATGGAATTGAAAGAATTAAAAAACCAAAACCTAAAAAAAAGAAAAAGAGAAAGCCAAGAAATAAAAAATAAGTTATAGTATATAATAATGGAAGGTTTAAAAACTATGAGTGCTATTCGTAGAAGCCGTGTTGTTGCCCCTATGGAAAATAACTTTGGAGAACACTTGGGTAAAAGTTTAAGTTCCCACCAAGTTCTTCCAGCCGTTCAATCTTCTATGGCTGGTTTAACTTCAAGTATTCCTCGTGTAAAAGCTCCTAATCTTCCCCATAGTGCTACTGGGGGTTTAAGGAGAGATATTACTTCAATTCATAATGCTTTTGATAGGAAGTATAGAGTTATGAACCACTCTTTTACTGACGGACAAGCTTTACAGAAAATTAAAGGTGCTAAACATAATCTAATTAGACCAGCCCACGGAATTAAAGCTGGGGGACACTAAATATTCTAAATAAAAATATAAAGTAATAATATAATAATGAGAAGTTCAAGTGGAATACAATTACCAAGTATGATTAATGATCCAGAGTATAGGTTATACCAGAAAACCTTAGAAGGAGCTATTAACCACCGATTATTCAAAGGTGGCGGTTTTCCAAAACAACTACCAATACAAAGAATTAAGAAAGAGTTACCAGACGAACTTTTAGAGAAAGTTTCTATGAGAGTTAAAGATATAAGATTAAATTAAGAAAGTTATAATAAAAAAATATAATAGATAGTATATAATAATGAACTTTGAAACTTCTACTGACGCTTCAAGAATATTCTTCATAGATAGTAGAGACGGAATTAATGAGAGTTCCAACCCACAGATTACTACGGACTTTACCTTAAACTTAGAAGACCCAATTGTAGTTCCTAACCACCACACTATACTTATGAGCTTACACCGAGCCAATATACCCAGAACCTTTTACAACTTTAAAAAGAATAGAAACGCTGGTGTAGAGATTGTATTTAGTGGAGCCGACGGAGGTATAGGTGACGGCTTTGGAACCAGTTATGGTGGTGTGTTACCAAGATTAACCTTTGAAGTTAATGAAGGTAACTATGACGCTATTTCAACTATGAACTTAATTATGACGAGAGTTAATGATTATCTTGATACTGGAACTTCAAGATTTAGTAACAAAAACTTAGTAGCTGGTGATATAGGTTTATTTGAGTTCAATATGAACTATAATGCTGACGCTTTAAAGTATGAATGGAGGATACAACCTAAAACTGACGCTAACCAACAACTTCCAGCTAACGATATAAGAATAAGTTTCCTATGGAAAACTGGAACCAGTTTTGGAAGTGATTTACCAGTTGGGGATCCAAATAGAGATACAAGTATAAGACAAGAAGTTGGATTTATAACTAATACTTGGGTTAATGGTGTAACACAAGATTTTTATGTAGGTTTCAAAGGTGCCCCAGCTCTGGCTAATAGGATTTGGATTGGTGGTTATGGTTCTAAGCCAGTTGCCGATAATGTAAATTGGGGAACCGATATTAGAACTGCTACTGGTTTAGACGCTACTATGATTGCTAATGGTATTGAGTTTTTCAAAGGTTATGTGAATGGAACCGCTAATGATAGAACTGGTGATATCAATTATTTTAGTTGTGTTGATATGAATTACCATACTTCTAATTTATACTTACATACAAGTATAACACAACACTCAGTATTAGATAGTAGAATTGGTTGTAGGTATTCAAATATACTTGCGAGAATACCAGTTTCAGTTCAAAGTGGTGGGGAAGTTATAGTAACGCCAAGTGACGGCTCAATACATAAGTTAATTTTAAAAGTTAGAGAAATAACACAAGTTAGAATTAGATTAACTGATTTGAATGATAGACCAGTTGATTTGAATGGTTTAGATTGGACTATGAGTTTAGAGTTTGACTTTATTGAAACACCAGAAGTAGAAGTTAAAACTTCTATGAGAGATACAATTGAAACTCGTAAATATACAAACTATCTAAAAGATAAAGGAAAGTTACAAGAATTAAGACAATTGAAACAAAGAGAAGGGGAGATTAAGAAGGTTAATGTATAAACTAAAACTCTATTTATAACTTGTGGTGTTTTTAAATTATAAGTATATAATATAATAATGGGATTTTTCAGTAAAGTCGGATCGTTTATTTCCAAGAAAGCCAATAACTTAGGTAAAAAAGTATCTAATGTTGCGAGTGATTTAGGTAAGAAAGTTTATGAAGGTGGAAGACAAGCTTATAACTATGGCTTAGAACATAGTGAAGGTATAAGTAAAATTGCTGGTAAAGTTGGTGATATTGCCGACAAAGTCCAGAAAGGAGCCACTATGGTTGGAGCTGGTATAACCGCTACTGGTATAGGAGCTCCACTTGGAGGTTTTGTAGAAGGTGTAGGTGCTCTTGCTGGTGGTGTAAGTAAAGGAGCTGGTGCGGTTCAAAAAGGTGCGGATCTTGTAACTATGGCTAAACAGAAAGGAGTTTTAACAAAAGCTACTAAGAAGGGTGGATTTAGTGGAGCTATCCACTTGGATAAATTAGGATAAATATAATTTGAAATTGTATAATTTACAAAACTACTTAAAAACAAATCAATATCTAATAGTATAATAGAATGGCTGGAACTGGATTTATGTTGTGTGACGACCTTATGGAACTAATCGGTAAGGAAGTTGAAAACAAAAGACAGACAGAAAACAATAAGAAAATATACAATAAGTTTGTTGAAACTTGGGATAATGAAATTAAGTGGAAAGGTGATTATATTTATAATGATATTACTTATAACTGGTTGTATGGTTATGAAACTTTTAGGTTCAATAGGGATATCCAAGATTTTAAAGATATTCCAAATAGACATAGAGTTAAGTTAATCAAAAAAGTGATTGACGAAGGTTATGTTGAAAACTATTAATTTTCTTTTTTTAACTTTTAAAAGTTTAAGTTTATTTTTTTTATATTATATATATTATAAGTATATATAATGGCTTCTTTTATTCTTGGTGTTTTGACTGGTATGTTAATTGAAGAAGGTTGTAGGTATTGTGCTCGTAAGTGTGATAAGTGGAAAAAAAAATTAGAAGATCTACCAGATATAGTTGAAGAGAATAAGGAAACTAATGAAGTCCAAGTTCTAAAAGCTGAGAATAATTAAATATAAGTATAATATATAATGAGTGTAGAGGAACAATCAAGATATTTTACATACAACCTTGCTGGTGAGTTCCAACCACTACCAGCTAATAATGGAACTTTAAAGTTTTTTATTCCACCACTAAGAGCTAATGGTTATAGCGACCACTATAAACAAGCTCTTGTTAAAATTAAATCGGTTCAAATAGGTGGAAGTGCCGTAAATAATGATACACAATTACCAGTTGTATGGGCTAATATTGGAAGTGTTGATAGAAACTTTTGTTTAGGAGGTTTAAACTTATATACTAATCTTGGAACTGGTAATAGCGGTTTTATTGGTGACGAAAGCCAAACTTTAAACCAAAACGCTAATAATGGTGAAACTCAGTTTAGGAACAGATACGGAGTTGTTCTAAAACCTACAATACAAGGAGCCGAAGCCAGACCAGTTGCTTGGGGTTACATAGATAATAGTGATATAGATAAAACTGGTGTTATTGTAGGATTACCTTTCGGTCAGTATTTAGATATAACTTTTCAAGAAGCTAAACAAGGTATAGACGGATTACCTATGGTTCCAGTATCTAATGTTAATGGAGCCAGAAATAATGATATAGGAGTTTCAATAACAATTGAGTTCAAGTTGATCTAAGAAAACTAAAACTTTTAGTTTAAACTTTGAAAAATATAATATAAGTTAAAGTATAAATAATGGAGAGAGTGCTACCGAAAACTTTGGATTACACAGATGTCTTACCACTTGCCGTTGAAAGCCGTGCTCGTAGGCGAACCTTCTTCCCTATTAACGGACAAACCTTCAACTCTGGTGGTGCTAACATAATTCGTATTGATTTAAGTGCTGACGCCCTTTTAGATACACAACATTCATACCTAAGATTTACTTTTACCGCTAATGGTGATACTTGCGGTTTTGATAGTGCTGGGGGACACGCTTTTATCCGTCGGTTGAGGGTGGAACAAAGTGGAACGATTTTAGAAGATATTAATTCTTATAACCGCCTTATGGGTGCCGTGGTTTTACCTTGTATGAGTTCTAACGAACATAATGACGAGCGTTCTATAACCGAGGGTCAAACTTGTATCGGTTCCAGAATTGGTGACGGCTCCATACACGGAACCGAGTATGAAGTATCGCTTAACTATGCTGGTGTCCCAGCTACTAATGTTGGTGGTCTTGCGAGTGCCGTGGTTGGAGGACGCCACAATAAGAACGACCAAGTTGCGAATGCTGGAACTTATGAGTTCTGTATTCCAATCAACAGCGGTTTGATGAACAACGAAAAACTTATACCGCTTATGCTTATGTCCGCCCCTCTAACCTTAGAGATTGAACTTGCCCCAAGTATCCAGCCAGTATGCTGGGCGAGTGATAACCGAGATTACACTATTTCTAATGTCCGCTATATTGCTAACCTTATTGAAGTAGGACAAGATGTAGGAGCCCAGCTTAGAATGGTTCAAGAAGTTTCTGGTGGTGTCCTTACACTAAGCGGTCAAACTTACCGCCACTTTACTGGAACTTTAAGTAATGGTGGAACTGGCGACCAAATCATTAATGTCCCAGCCAGAGTTAAAAGTATGAAGTCCTTATTCTTTGTCGGTCAAGGTGCTGGTAATGACGCTTTCAATACTTATGATGTATCCTTTGGTGGTAATATGAAACTGAATGAATACCAGTTAAAGATTGGGTCGGTTGTATATCCTCCTACCCCAGTCCGTTGTAACTTTGGAACTGGTTTAGATAGTGTTATTTGGTCTAAACGATCTGAGCCACTTATGGAACTTGCTAAATCTTGGGGTTCGGTTGGTTCTACAAAGGGTATGGGTCAGTTATCAACTCTAACTTATGCGGTTACAGACGCCACACGCCAAGGTAACGGCGGTGATAAGCTATATGCTCCATTCGGTTTAGACCTTGAAGCGTTCCAGAGAGTTGCGATTGAAAGTGGTGTTAATACAGCGGATAGGTCATTACCTATATCGCTTATCCTTAATACTTCGTCTGGAACTACTCAACAGAATGTTGATGTCTTTGTTCTTGCTGACGCCCTCTTTTACCTTAACGCCGACGGCTCTATGTCTGTATCGGTCTAAATAAATAAAATCTTCTTATAACTTCTATTTTTAAATATTATATATAATATAAATATATAATGCCGAGAAAGAAAGGTGAAAGGGTCAAAGGTTCTTGGAGAGACAAAGGTAAAGGTGAATGTTTTACAAGAACAAATAAAAGCGGTGCCCCTTATGTTGTATGTAACG
>CAACVD010000591.1_pt1 | contig 17564 bp, 19 predicted proteins | sample 2381771 | NCBI WGS metagenome assembly CAACVD01 (sample SAMEA5211965, study PRJEB30684) | marine metagenome | biome: Marine; feature: Epipelagic; material: Water | collected 2015-10-15 | depth 15 m | reverse complement strand
CTTCCACCCCAATGCCTCTGCTGTAATAGGAAACTGAGTGCAAAAGATTTGTTGAATCTGCTCAGCAATTAAACGATGCTCCAGCTGGGTATCAGGATGTGCTCTGACCTGGATGTAGTGAATGAATGATCGAGCCGAACCCGACATGTACAACGTCGTGGGGCTGGCTACTGGTAATACACGACGTGCTGTTTCTTTAGCCACACCCATGGCCAGCAACCGCTCATAGGTGTTGTATGCCATGTCAAACAAACTTTCTGTCGTCTCCTGCGCGGATGCCTTTACTTCAGGGTGTAGATCATCAAATGAGTTCTGACGGTTGGTTGTGTCCTGTCGCCTGAACTTAGGAATCTGGGGACGATTCGCAACGGCATAACGCTGTGAATATTGCTGCCAGGTGAAGGACCGATGACGGCATAGCTGAGCTGCAATATCCAATTCCGTCTGGATTTTGACGGTCATGAACGAATGCTCAAATGGGCTCCAGTGCTTGTGTTTGATCAGGTATTTCAACAACTTGGGGCCTGTATCCCAATTCTCTTCGTTGTTGGGGTTGCTGACCCTGGCGATTTTGACGATCAGCCGTTCAGGGTTCTCGGTGCATTGCACCAAAGTGACTGGCTTTTCAGTCTGCACCTGATCAGACCCTCTTTTAAACCTGAGGACTTTTGGAAGCATGATGTTCTGAAAATTCAAGCAAAGCAATGCCAAGTAACCACTCACGAGCTGCTTTTAAGCCGATCTTTCCCTGCAGGACCATGAACATTCCCGCGTGATGTTTCAGATACGGAACCAATGGCAGATCCCTGGTCGTCGCTGTCTGACAAACCGTGATTAATTGATCTAGGGTCGTCGGAGTATTTCTCATTGGCCTTGGCAAGTGCTGACATGACCTCGTCAGTGCTGGTCTGATAGAACATCGCAATTTGTTCGATGCTCCACTGATGCTGTTCTTCGATCAGGTCTTCCCAGAAAAAATCAGAGATACGTAAACTCATGATTAGTTTGCCACATTTGTGTCAGGTTTAACGGATATACGCTCAGGAACCATATTTTTATCGTGCCAATCTTCCAGACGCTCCAAGAAATGAGCGTACAACTGGTTGATATCATCACGTCCCAATTCAAAGGTCTGGACCTTGTGATCAGGTACAGCACATGCGATCACCCCCTTACGAATGATCAGACCCTCCTTCCTGTAGACGAAATTGCTGGCTTTGATGTAAGCCGCTACCTGCAACTCATAGTCATACAACTTAGAACCACTGATGGGTTTGTTGGCAGTTTTAAAGTCCACCAGAACCGGCTCATCAGGGGCTTCCTTGAAGTAGCAGATGCAGTCACAGGCACCGGCATAGGAATCACTGTTCCATAACGCCCCTTCAGTCAGCAGCGTATGGTCAATGGTCTCCAGGAATGGCTTCATCGAATCCCACCAGGGTTGATAGATGAAATGAAAATCAGGCTCATTCCCGGTCCATAGATATTCCTCAGAGGCGTCATGGGTCCAGGTCCCACGAGCTGAAGCCTGTTGCAGGATCGAGTTGGCTTTTGTTTCACCAACGTATTTGCGCCAGGGTTCAAACTTCTTGTCATCTCTGAGAACGGTTGTCACGGATGGCATGTACCCCAAGGGGGTGTCATAGAATCTATTTCCATCTTTTGAAGTACGAACAGAGTCATACTTCGGGATGGTTTCTATTCGATTCCTGTGGGGCATGATTTGTACACAAAATGTTCAACCGTGACAACCGCCGTTTTATTTAGAACGGAACCTCTGCATCAGTGTCCTCACGTTTTTGGATGTCACTCCAGACCTCATCAAGAGGGCGTCCAGCAGCGTGTGCTTTCAAATTGACACCCAGAGCCAAATAAGCATCCAAGATCTCTTCAGGCAGCTCGTAGGGTGGTTGTGGCTGCAACGTATGCTTTGTGCTGGTGCCTTGTCCCACCCGAGTCCATACGAAATCGTATGCAGTGGGATAGCCAAAATTAGTTGAACTACAGGCAGCCGAGAACTGTTCCATCATCGTTACCTTATCCAGATCCCAGATCTGAAATACGTCTGTCTCAGTCTTGGATGACTCAGTGATGTTGTACACCACCATGGACAAGCATTTCGAGATCTTGGGGTTGCCTGATTTGGCATACTTCTCATACTTATCGGGCAGCATGCTGGGTGGGACATTTCCACCTTCAATACCCATCTCTAGAAGCTCTTCAGCAAGCCATCGCTTGCATGCACGACCACCTTCAGCGGTCTCGTACCACAATGTCCAGCCAAAACATGCTTCAGATAGCACCCTGAATTCAACCGATCCGGGCTCTAGCTTTCCGCTTTTTTCATTGGTGGTTTCTTGTGGTGCTCGCAAGTAACGACCAGGGCCATCACTTAATTTGCGGCGTTGTTCGCGCTCCTTTTCTTCCTTTTCCAGTTGCAGCTTGAATGCAGCTGGCAAAAATTCCTTGATTGGTTGCTTGCTTTTGGCGGTCTTCAGAGGCATGGCTCGGAGATGTCGTAGAAATGACTGCCATGAAAATCAACTCGCAGATAATCCTGTGTACCTAGGACCAGGCCAACCTCAACCTATAAAAGTTAAAAGCGCAGACTTTCTTTATAATCAGTTGCGTTTTGTATTTACTTCAGGAATTGCCGTGTCAATTCTTCAGGGCGGCGTTGTTCCTTGAAAACCTTGAGCAAGACATTACTTAGACATGATATGGCGTGATCCAGGTCATCTGGATCCCATGTGGTTTGTTCCCATATGACATTGCCAAACTCTTCTTGTAGGTTTTTGTCAGTTGAAAACGCTTTTTTGAGCCGAATCAGGTCACTGATGGGGTCCATCCGTTCAGCAATCATCAAGCGACGGACATAAAGAGCAGCATTTTTACTGATCAGCTCAGCCTGTGCAGCGCTGTAGTCAATGCGGTGATCCATTTCAGGTGGCATCCGCCATCCACAGAACACTTCATAGTGAAAGCCCAACGATGCAGGGTTGCCATCGTCATCCCGCATGATGACAGCGTTCTCAATGAGCGACTCAAGCCCTTCGAACGACGGGGAATCCTTGTGTTGCTCTCCTTTTTGATACAGATCTATTTCATGAAATAGAAAAACAATCGATGCAAACGACCGAGGTCCAGGACTTTTCAACAGGCCCGCCCTAAGGCCCCCGATCTGACTGCTGTGGACCAGAAGTTCATTAGTGGCGCGCTGCGCCAGTTTTACAAGCTTGGGATGGGACCACCCATTCGCATCCAAGGTCTTGCCAAACCATCGCCCATACACCACCGCCCCATTACCAAGACGGGGCTCAAAGTCTTTGGAGGTGATGTGCTGGTCGCAGAGCTTCATTTTTGAAGTTCCGCTGCGAAGGGTTGAGTTTTGTAAATCAAATTGTTTAAGGCGATCTGTTTGGCACAGGTGCCCTGTACGAGACGCAACCTAGGTCAAAGTGCGAAAATACGCAACCTAAAACGTTTCTGCAGAGTCATATCCGCAAGCTTGACCGGCACACCATCGATAGGTTTGAAGTAAACAGGTCAAGATAACCAGGATGCCCCAGCCACAGGACGAAAAGCAGCAGTACCGGCTGATGCTGGAAAAAATGCTGAGACTGTTGGGTCGACAGTCCGATCCATTAGACGAAATTCATATTCGCTCCATAGATCCGGCGAAAAAAGAACCGGCCAAACTCCTGACACTGGCTAATTTTGACAGGATCTATTCGTTATCCCAAAACAAATTCAATACATATTTGGTCCCAAATAGAGGCGGCAACAAGGACTGGCAAATCACTGAATGTACCTGCCTATTTATTGAATACGACGACGGTGATAAAGAACAGCAAATCACAAAGTGGCAAGAACTTGGACTGCCGCGGCCTACATTTCAATTAGATACTGGTGGTAAATCAATTCACCATTATTGGACTCTCCAAGAACCCATCAGCCCTAATCATTGGAGGCAGCTCCAGCAACGACTGCTGAACCATGCAACTGGCTCTGATCAACTTTTAAAAAACCCCAGCCGGTTGATGACCGTCGCTGGTGCAAACAAATATTCCAGCGAGACCTACGTCAAAAAAGGGCTAGCTGAAACCGCTGGCCAAATGATGGGTAAAAGCACCATCATCAATGACACAGGCGTCAAATATGCAGCTGCAGAACTAGAATCCTTTTTACCTGCACTAAGTACTAGACCAGTTAAGTCATTTTTACCTGATGACTTTATCCAACAGCAGCACCAGGACAAGAACCAGGAAATATCCCGAGCCCAAGAAGCTCTACGCTACCTTCCATGTCAAGACTTTACAGAATATGGACCATGGATAGAAGTTGGAATGGCACTACACAGTGTTGATCCAGGTCTATTGAATGACTGGGTTGAATGGTCCCGCGAGATGGATAACTTTGATGAAAATGAATGCCTAAGTAAGTGGCAAACATTTAGTAACACGTGTCTATTTAATGAGAGCGGAGACGGGGATGAAAATGACAATAGGCCAGTAACCATTGGTTCGTTAATTCATTGGGCCAAGCAATATGGCTATAAACCAATCCAGACTCCACAATCTATTGATATAAATACACCCACATGGACCCGCTATCTAGATGAGATCCTGAATGCCATACATACAGCCGATGAAGATAATGAAATGCGCCTCAGATCCGAGGTATACAGCGACCTCAGGGTTACTGAAGCCAGACTAAACCGCGCCTTACTGAAACGGTTCTCTGCCTCGAAAATCACCAAAGTCAAACAGACCCATAACTCGATCAGATTGGGTGATGTGGCGATGCTGGACTATCTGATGGATGGTTGGATCGTAAAAGGTGATGTACAGCTGCTGTATGCACCAGCAGGGGTAGGCAAGACCACCCTGGCTCTTAGGAAGTGTTTGGCCCTGGCTCGGGGTGAGAACCTGCTGGACCGCAATAAACCATGTACACCAGGGAAATCCCTTTTTATTGCAACTGACTCAGGTGCAGCAGCTCTTAAAAAAGCAGCATTCGACCTAGGTATTGATGTCAATACCGATCCATTTATTAATCCAGGTCCAGATCAGATGATTTGGATATGGGCCCATGAACCATCTCAAGGTCATGAGAGCTGGGCTTGTAACATTAACGGGGTGCTCAAATTAGAGCAATTTATTAAAGAACAGAATATCCAATACGTTGTAATAGATTCCGCAAAATCTGTTTCTAGTGTAGCAGATTGGAATTACACAGACAACGTAGATGTAAAAATAATGCTGACATATTTGAGAGAGTGCATCTGTGCTCCAACAGGTGCATGTATTGAATTTATTAGCCATGACGGTTCTAAAGAAGGTGCTCACTCAGGAGCTAAGGCCTGGTCTGAAGATCCATCCATGGTGTGTAGCCTGACGCACGCTGTAGATGACACCGGAAGACAGATCGGAGTCAAAGCACAATTCCTGAAGGACAGGGCCGCACAGGTCGATCCACGCAGAAGCGTCACATACCGCCTAGACGAGGACGAAAACGACCTGAAGGCAGTGGAGGGCACAACAGTGGTCGGAAGCTGCTCAGAGGCCGTTCTGAGCGTGCTGAGCGACCTTTACAAGAAGGGAACCACTGAGGTGAAAACGGGCCAGATCATTGGAGCCTGTTTTGAGCGTTATGGCAGGAACGAAAAAACCGTCCGCAACACTCTCGGAAATCTGATCAAAGGCAACCAAGCTCCAGTGATTCGACCGGGGAACAAAAGGGGGCGTTATGCGCTCTCACCAGCGGAAATTCAGCGGCGTTTTTCGGAGCCAGGTTGCGTTAGACCCCCCCATCCACCGCGGTCGGGATATTGCAGTACCAAATCCATTACTACTACTACTATCTCTCAATATCCCGACCAATGTCCCGACGCAAAAAATGGGATATTCCGGGATATCCCACCAATATCCCGGGACAAAGGGTCGGGACATTGCCAAACGCCAGTGACACCAATGGATTTGACCCCGCAATATCCCGATGGGCATGGAGGGGGGTGCAAGACGCAACCTGAAACCTGTGGAAAACTCGGCGACCCAGAAAAGTCACCAATAAAAGGGCCCCCAGAATTGGTCGATTTACACGAAGGGGGGCTTTCCAATCGCGACCTAGACGCTCAGATCTGGAGCAGCCAGTAAACGAGTTAGTAGCGAAGTACACATGGAAAACATAAAAAGGTTCGCTACGGCACTCAAGCTAACCCGTTTCCTCTGTATTATTTACCTAGAGTGAAACGGTTGGAGCCCCTGATCGACAAGACATTTGACGGCACTCCCAACGCCGAATCCTCAATTCTCCTCAGCAACGGTCCAGGTGAATTTGAAGCCAAATACGCAGTTGAAGGCGGTGAATGTGCCGTCTTTCTCCAGGACTTCAACTCTGCGCTAATCGTCTGCACATCTGAAGGTAAGTCCGTACAGCTCGTTGTAAGCCGTGACCAACTCGACGACCTCACAGAAATCATGGGTCTTCTGCAAGACCGGCTCAGAGCTGAACGAGTGGCTACCGAAGCTGACGAAGGGCAACAACCTGATAGCCCTTGATATTGAGACCACAGGGCTTGAGGTATTCGACGGTGACGAGATCGTCCTAGTTCAACTAGGCACCCCAGAGCTGCAAGTCCTGATCGATATCAAAGCGCTAGGCAACGACACCCAACTACTGAAGCGATTCCTAGCCAGCGAGCACTTCGGAAAACTTGGCCATAACCTCGCCTTTGACTGTGGATTCTTGGAAGCGAAGGGCTTTCCAGTCCGCGGGCCCCTCTACGACACATTTCTGCTCAGCAAGGTCCTGACAGCGGGTCTGCCAGAGCGGCAGGGGATGAACAGCCTGGATGCTTGCCTGGAACGTCACATCAACGTCAAGTTCGAGAACAAGAAGGAGCTGCAGTTGAGCTGGGTGGGGTTGGTAGGCGAGCCCACATCCGAAATGATCGAGTACGCCGCAAATGATGTCCGGCACCTGCACGCACTCTTTAAGCAACAAACCGTTGAGCTATTGGGGTGCAACCAGCTCCAGGTGGGGCAACTGGAGTGTCGTGCGCTGCCTGCCCTGGTCCAGATGTACGTCAACGGAATGAAATTGGATATTCCGTATTACGAGCAGCTTCTACAAGACGAGAAGGCCTGCAGAGAGGAGAAAAAGCTGGAGGTGATCCAGTATCTGGACAAAGAATCGGTTCTGGAGAGCTACAAGGTTGATGGTGAGCTTCTGATACACCCCAAGACCATTGGCAAAGGCAAGGACCGCCGTAAGGGCTTCAACCTCGGTAGCCCCACACAGCTGGGGCCTGTCCTGCATGCTGTAGGGGTGCCTTTGCCGAAGAAGACCTCAGAAAAAACCGGCAAAGTCAGTTACAGCTGTGACAAGAATGTTTTGGCATTTTTCTTGGCTGACTTCGAGGTGCTGCGGTTGTATAAAGAATTCAAAGTCGCTGCTACAGCTTGCTCCTACATCGAAAAGCTAATAAATATTGCCAAGAAATCACCAGATGGACGTATACATGCCAGATACAACCAGATGGTACGTACCGGGCGTTGTAGTAGTTATCAGCCAAATTTACAAGCGGTAAAAAATGGCAAGGAACATCGCAAGGGTTTTATTGCTGAGGCAAACCACTTACTGGCAGTTTGCGATTACTCACAACTTGAATTAAGGCTGGTGACATTTGTATCTCAGGATAAAAACTTATTAAAAATTTATAACGAGGGGATTGATGTACACACCGCTTCTGCATCGTTAATGACCGGATTACCAATCGATCAAATCAGCAAAGAAGCGAGGTCCGCTAGTAAAGTATTTAACTTCTCCTGCCTGTATGGGGCAGGCCCAAAAACAGTCAGACGACAGGCTGTCTCTCAATTCGGAATGATGTGGTCCGAAGAAGAAGTGAAAGAAAAACTTGGCAGGTGGAAAAGCGCCTATCCAGGGGTTGTTGAGTGGCAAACCCTCCAGGGCAACAGCGAGGACAGCGAGGTCCGCACCGCATTTGGTCGCCGGAGGTTGCTACCCAAACCAGAGGACGGGCAATCCAACTACACCGTCAACCTGAACACGCCAATCCAAGGGTTGGGGGCAGATCTGCTCAAGGTTGCGCTGGCCACGCTTTGGGAAAAATATTTGGTGGTGAACCCGGACATCAAACTGATCGCATGTGTTCACGATGAACTTATTCTTGAAGCTCCAAAGGGGCGCATCGAGGAGGCGAAGCAGATGCTCCAGGAATGCATGGAAGGTGCAGCCCCGCTAATCGGTATTGATTCGGTCCCAATCATCGCTGAACCGTCATCAGGTCCTGACTGGTCTGAAAAATAAAGTTTTTAGGACTAGGTTGCCAGGGTCTCAACGGCCCTTCTCATGGCATTTCAAAGGATCCGCCCAGGTTTGGGAACTAATCCCTTGATCGTGATTGCTGCTGCGAAGGCTGCAGCCAGAAAGGCTTTAAAAAAGCGCAACCCCCAGGGCTTGACCACCTTGGAACGTTCGTTCTACGACCGCTTATTGGACATGAAAACGGACGCTACAACCAAATCAGGTCGTTTACCGTGCGTTGTATCGAGAATCGCTCCTAAAGCGGTTAAACGAGCTAGCCGCGGAGATGCCCATGGGACTGCTGCATAGGCTTGTTCTTGACGCCGAGGAGTTTATTGCGTGGCATAAATGTAAGAAAGCTTCTCGACGCACATGGCGTGGGAAAAAACCACGAGGTTACGGCCGTTTTGATTAATCAGCGCATCCGTCAGCTCTGCATCCAGAGCGCAATGGTCGAACCATTTAACGAGGCATCTGTGCAGCCGTGCTCCTATGACCTCCACCTGGGCCGTCAAGCCCGCTTAGAGGGCCGCGATGGGTTCAGAGACCTAGACCTGGGTCAATACACCCCACAGGCTCCCCTGATGCTGTCTCCGGGGGCGTTCATGTTGGCTGAGTCTGTTGAATACATCCGCCTCCCAGATAATGTCGAAGCTCACCTGCACTTGGTCAGCTCCAGGGCTCGCGAAGGCCTGAACCATTCATTGGCAGGTTTGATCGACTGCGGATATCAAGGAAGACCAACTCTGGAGCTTAAGAATATTCTCAAATATGGAAGCATTCCTGTATACGCAAATCTAAGGATCGCTCAGCTGACCTTCTTTGAGTACTCCGAGAACGCAGTGCCTGCTTACAGAGGTAGGTATTTTGGAGATACACACGTCAGCCCAGCCAAAAATGGCAAGGACCTACTTCATGCGTAATGGTCACAAGGTTTACGAGGTTGGATACCCCGTAGGTGATGACGCTGTGTACTTTGTATTAATAGACGGTCAACGTCATTATTTCAAAACATTGACTCAGGCTGAGCTTTACTTAAGCCGCATCGAGGATTCGGCCGCCTAGCTCTAGGCCTTTTGTCTTGAGGTGTTCCTCAAGAACTATTCCTGAATAAATTTACATCTCTTTGAAAAAACTTGAGAGTGCCAACGCAACCTCCAAGATCCCAGGAATAGTCCATGTTTTCGTCATTTCCTATGACTTCAAAAGACCTGCAAGCCAGGGAAAAACTAAATCAGCAGCTCAAGGAATATCTTAAATTGGCTAAACAACCAAATCTGAGCGCAGGCGCAAAAACGGTTCTTCAGTTACAGATTGATCGCACTCAGCAGCTCATCCAGCAGGACCTCAAGTGATTGAGTGGTCCCAAGGGGTGCTGCGAAATGGAGGCTTTCTGTAATTAGACCTGGAATGGTTGAGCCCTGTCCTGAAGTGGTTACAAAGTAATTACACGGAGAGCCCAATGGCTGAGATGCATTCTTTTGGTTCCACTGCACCAGCAGCATTGCCGGTCTTCTACCGGACCTACAGCCGGATGAAGCAAGACGGCAGCCGTGAAACCTACGAACAGGTCACGGAACGGACCATCAAAGGCATTTCCGACCTGGGCAAATTCACACCGGAAGAGACGGCTCTTGTGCGTGAGATGCAAGAGAAGCTGAAAGTTCTTCCTTCAGGTCGCTGGCTTTGGACTGGTGGCACCGAATGGATCCAGAACCCGAAGAACTACTCAGGTTCTTACAACTGCACCAGCACCCGAGTAACCGACTGGCAGTCACTAGCCTTGATGATGGACCTCGCGATGATGGGGTCCGGCACAGGGGCTGTGATTGAAGACCGCATGGTCTCAAAACTGCCTGAGATCCGAAACCTGATCGTGCTCAAAGATGTCAGCTCGATTGGCGATGCAGCACCTGAGAATCGCCGTGATCGGACCTATGTCGACTACAGGGGCAATAACGTCGTCACCATCGAGGTGGGTGATTCACGGATCGGTTGGGTCGAAGCTTATGAAGCCTTCCTTGAACTCAGCTCCAGTACAGAATTTGACGAGACGCGGCCCATAAGTGTGTACATCGATTTGTCGCGAGTCAGAAACGCAGGTGAAAAGCTTAAAGGCTTTGGTGGGACCAGTAATCCGATCAAGTTGCCAAACTTGTTTCCCAAAATGGCGGATGTCTTGAATGGTGCCTTGGGGCGTCGTCTCACATCCGTTGAGGTCTGCCTACTCATTGACGAAGCCGCAGTTGTCATTGTCGCCGGAAACATCCGCCGCAGTGCAGGGATGCGCCAATTCTCCAAAAGCGACCAGCTGGCAGCAGAGGCAAAAGACAACCTTTGGCAGCAAGACGAGCAAGGGAACTGGGGTATCGATCCAAAGCGGGATGCGCTGCGAATGGCGAACCACACGCGGGTTTTTCATGGACAGCCAACCTATCTCGAAGTCAAAGAGGCCGTCACTAAGCAGTTTTATTCAGGTGAAGGGGCAATCCAGTACGCACCTGAATCAGTAGCCCGGGCCAATGTGGATCTGTTGCCGGATGCCGAGTCAAAGCAAAACTTCCTCTGTGCCTACAACCGTTTTGGGACGGCCTATGCGAAAAGGTCTTTGCAGGAGGCCGCGGCGAAACACGGTATGAAGCTCGACGAGCGTGATCTTGAGCATCGGATGGATCGTTATGGCCTCAATCCCTGCGGTGAAATCATTGGTGCGGACTTCCACTGCAACCTGTCGGAAATACACCTAAACCAGTTCGACCCCAGTGATTACGATGGGCTGGATCGAGCCTTCCGAGCTGGTGCCCTGATTGCCGCGGCCCTGCTCCATCACAAGTTCCAGGAGCCTCGTTATCAATACAGCCGTGAACTTGACCCAATCGTTGGTGTCAGCTTCACAGGCTTCTTTGATTTCTGTGTACACGCTTTTGGTGCTGAGTGGTTGCGCTGGTGGGAAAAAGGTCGGCCGGACTCAGCGCATGGCCGTGTCTTCAAGAATATGGAAGCCAAATTTTTGGCGCAGTGGCGCAAGGTTGTTAAAGACACGATCACTGAATATTGCGAACGCCACGGTCTGCGGTGCCCAAATCGCTACACCACTGTTCAACCCGCGGGGACTAAGTCCCTACTCACTGGCGCAAGCAGTGGTTGGCATCCACCAAAGGCTGCTCGGTTTATTCGTCGTATCACCTTCCGCAAAGATGACCCAGTGGCTCTGGCCTGCATGGCTTATGGCTACAACGTCATTCCGGCACAGTCTGACAAGGACGAGCAAGGCAAGCTGCTGGATAACCCATTCGATCCGCGTTGCACCGAGTGGTTGGTCGAAATTCCGACTCAGGTTTCCTGGGCACAGATGCCCGGTTGCGATGAAATTGACATCAGCAAATTCACGGCAGCAGCTCAATTTGATTTCTATATGCAGGTCCAAACTCACTACACGACGCACAACACATCAGCCACGATTGAGTTCCGTGAAGATGAGATCGAGTCTCTGTCGTCCCTAATCTATACAGCAATCGATAAGGATCAGGGGTACATATCAGCGGCGTTGCTGGCGCGGTTTGATAGCCATGAAACATTCCCTCGACTGCCTTTTGAACCAATCAATCAAATTGAATACTTTGAACTGATGGGTGAAGTTCTAAGGCGCAGGACATCAGATGACTTTGACGCTGAATTACGTAAGCACGACACAGGTAATGTGGTAGAAGCGGGTCCAGCACCCTGTGACTCCGATTTTTGCCTCAGATCGACCGCTGAAGTAGAAGCAAAACCATTTTCAGAAGACTCAATCTTTGCTCCAATATGAACGAAACGTTTAACAGAACCTACAAAGCTCTGATCGATATGTTTGGTCAATCCATACCAGATCGTGAGGTCAGAGCTTACCTAACAATTGCACTACCAAATCATGGATCAGTACACCATCGACAACTGGCGCAAAATCAAAGCCGGGTTAGAGGCAGCTGGCAAGACCGATTCTGAATATTATCGAAGGGCCTGCGCCATCTTGTCTGGTCAGGGGGACTACATCAAACATCCCCCTTTACAATCCAATTAAAGGAAGTAAGGAAGTTCAACCCTTTTGGGTTTTGCATATTCCCTGAGATCATCCTCAAAAAACCTCAAAAGGGTGCGGAGTTCTTGTAATTGCTGAGTGCTCATGCTGCACTCGGCATCCTCAAGGACTTGTACAACTGCTACCCAAAGAATCGACAAAACTGTTGCGTGAGCCATGGTTAGAAACGAGAAGGTGAGATGTTGAAATAAAAATCAGGCAGCGACTGGAATTGATATCAGCTTTGACTTTGCACGATCTTTTGCAGCTCGCTTTAAGTCGTTCTTTTTGATCCACTTGGTGTAAGAGGCGCGGTGAATCTTGACCGTGTGGCCCATAAATTTGGCCGCGTCTTCAACAGTGAATTGTTTGAACTGAGGCGATGTATGGAACCGGGCTGCATAGGCGTGTCTCAGGTCGTAGCACTGCGCCCCCTTACGCCATATGGCCCATTCCCTGTAGCGAGCAAATTGCGTCGTCACGCGGTGCCCTAGGGCCTTCAGAGAGGTCCCTGGGGTGACATCAGGGAGTACTGCATTGTGCAGGTCCCAAAGATCCACCCAGTCCTGTCGAGCAGGCATAATCGTCCGCCAGGTATTTGTTTTAGGAGATGTCAGCTCGACCCAGCCGTCGTCATCCAAACCAGATTCGAGGACAGAAAAAACCTCGACTGGTCGAAGTCCGTAGGTAGCGATCAGGGCGAAAGCCGTTTTCCATTCCGGGTTGTCGATCGAATTGACAAACGCCTCGATCTGGTGATCCCTAGGGATGTCACGCGGGTTGACGACATATGAGCTGGTGTATGTGCTCTCCGATTTCATGCGGCGCAACCACTGGGTTGGCAGCTCCAGATTCAAAACCATGCTTAGGCGTTCAACAGTGGTTAACCAATCGATCCGTGAGCGCTTATCTGAGGGTTCTTCTTCGACCCGTGCCATCAAACTCTCGATGGTCAATTCCCCGGGCTGCGCCCGCATCCAACCAATGTGACGCGATTGAGCCTGGTCGTGGATCTTGATCCCTTTGCGCTCCAGATGGCATCTGTAAGCCTCTGCAGCCTCGATCCAGTTTCGAGAGCGCTTTACATCCGCCTTCTTACCCGGCATAAATTCCAGCGGGTCAGCAGCGCTGTTGATCTGTTCACAGAGCGCATACGCCTTCCACAGGTCCAGAGGTTCGTCTTTCCGCAGTTCTGTGGTTCTGATGATGGGCTTGACCTGTTTCCCTGGAGAAAGCCGGATGGAGAGCCATGGGCTGTCTTTTACCCGCCGTGGAGTGGCTTTGGACTTTTTAGATTTCAGGTCAGCGTAGATCTGCTGAAAAATTTGGTCTGCAGGTGGTCTACTCAAAACTGTACTGGGCATGGTTTTAACCAAACTAGGTTGAAAAGCCTTCCAATGCAACAGTTCTCAGTCAGGTCGGGGGCTTAGGAAACAGGTTGAGAAAAAAGCCTGTCTTAAGCTGTCTCGGCCTGAGAAACGCAAAAAAAGGGCGATCGATTGCTCGAGAACCCAGTCACCGCGGGAGTTTTGAAAGTGGAGCCAAGGAGACTCGAACTCCTGACCCCCTGCATGCCATGCAGGTGCTCAAAAAATGAGACTTATTCCCCTGCAGTGGATTTGGGAGGTCAAACGCAGTGGCTTTACTGAGGCTGTACTGAGGAAAGCAGACGCAACCTACCGCCGCGGGGGGTGCCGTCAATGGCCGGAATGACACCAATTCAAATATCCGTAACATCCGCTACATTTAAAGTACGTTGAGCCCCAAGGGCTGCACAACAACCAGTCATGCAACGGGGACTGGATTCATGGAGCTAGCCATGAACGTGCTGAACATCGTCCGCAAGCAGGCCCAGAAGCGCCAGGCTCTGGAAATTGCCCAAATCCAAGCAGCCAAGTCGCAGGCACCCTTTTTGGTGTATCGCGGTGTTGCCTACACTAAGTAAACAATTACTTAACAATACAATGGCGACTTTATACATGCCGCCAGTCAAAACACACGCGCAACGTGATCGTGAGGAGGTGCTTAAACACCTCCCCGGTCGTTGCACGTATCGCGGCGTTTCATACAAATGCACAGGTCCTGGCTATTGGGCCTACTGCACAGACAGCTCGATCAAATAGACGTTTAGATAGGGCAACCTCTGCTCTGTCATGAGAATGTCCCAAAAAGATCGTCTTATTGGTGCCTACGGGGATGACAAGCTTTCCATCCCCGAATTTCTTAGTAACCCTCAGTCTCAGTGGAACAACGAATCAAAAGCGGCCATTGATGAAACCGCTGAAGATGGTGTTGAAATGGTGTTTCACAGACCAAAAGCAATTAAACCTGATCACTACAACAAAGGGGTTTCTCCATATCAAGTTGGAAGATCCATGTATGGCGCGTCGGGTTTGCAAACATATGTGATGATTAACGCACTAAAATATATTCAGCGTTACCCATTTAAGTACAAGGGTAGTCCTGAGAAACAACTCGATGATTTGATCAAGGCCAAAGAAAGCCTTGAAACCGCTATTGAGTTGCACAAAGAAATCCACGGCGAATCAAAAATTAGACATGGGTGACAACTCAATCAAATATCTAAGGTTTCGCTATACAGGTAGCCTTGACGACTTGAATGCCATCAAGGATTCCATTGAAGACATCCTTAAAGCCCAGGGATGGACAAGAGGCTTCTCCGAGCTGGCACCACTAGAGGCCAACCCACGGATCTATGCCTGGGCTACAGGTTGGAAGCGGCACGACGGTTATAACGCTCAGTAGTTTTGAAGCATCCAGTAAGACAGGAGCATGTAAGCGACGATCAACAGCAATAGAAAGGCTATGAAGCTGGCGTCCCACTGGTAATAGGTCAAATACTCAATCACCGTCTGCCCTGGCCTCTATAGATCTTTCTGCGAGGTGAACGCTTTGTTCTGCCTGCTGTTGTCCTTACTCGGCGGCCGTCACCAATGCAGGTTCTTTTTGGCTTACCCACCATGCATGAATTTTTATATAACATCAGACCATATATCGACGGCAGAGTTCGAGCATTTCTACTCGATGTTGGAAGCCATTCCAGCCCCCATTAATTTTGTAACAGCAGGCATCGAAACCGTCCTCCAGACAGATCCTGAGTAGGTCGTTATTGGTGATCCAGGAAATAGCACTGCTAAAGGGATACTTTTCGGCGACATAAACCGCACCCTCATGAACGATCAAATGATCGTCAATATTCTCGTTTTTAAGGAGCCATTCACGAAACTTAATGTAGTTATATTTACCTGTTAATTGCAACACTCCAGCTCCCTTCCACTTTTCACCTTCGTCCGGTCCGTGCCTAAGATCCTCACGTCCGCGTAGATATAAACCATCAGACAGCTCAAGCATCCATTTCAGCTGACCAGTCTCATGCAAAATATTTGCCATGAGCATCCTGGATGCATCAAGGTGATTGCTAAATCCGGTCACCTCAAAAAGATATGCACAGTCTTGGCAAAACTCAACTGAGAAATGTTTAGCGCTGAAGTAGGTCAGCTTCTCAAACAAGAACGGAGTGAATTTCATGCTGACTGCAGCACCCGTCTTGTTGCGGTACAACCGGACCCACGAGGCATAATCAGCCATCGTGTCTGGATCCAGGGCTTCAACTTCCTCCTGGAGCAGGTTTACGGCATCAACGTGGTTTTGGTTGGCTGGGTCATAGTGCTTAAAAAAGTCTCTAAGCTTACCCGGGTCAAATCGATTTCCCATCTTTATCAAAGAATTTGTATGTGGCCTGCAGTGGACCACCTAGTAGTTCTTGAGCTTCAGAGCCATCAGACTCGTGCTCAATAATTTCAAATTGCTCAGGTTCCTCAGGTTGCTGTTCGTGCCACTGTTCCTCTGCACGATCAAGCTTTGACGGCAGCGTTGCGTAGAACTTGTGCTTTTGAACCCATCGCTGGATCAGATCCGTAGTTGATCTGGAGTTATAGGTCCAAAGCATCCGCCCATCGGGCGGCATATTTACTTTCCCCGCTTGTTCTTAAGCAAGGCGTTGATCGCTGACATACCTAGTTGTAGCAACGAGTTTGACTTAACCTTTTCCTGTGGAATCAAGGCAAGTCCTTCGCTTAGGGCACCCAAAACGATCCAGAAGATAGGGGACTCAATGAAGCCCATTTTGATTAATTAGTTGATGCGCCCTTATTGTAACCAAACAAAATTTGGTCTAGTTTATTATCCATGCGGTCTATTCTGTCATCAAGACGTTCCAGGATCAACGTCAGATCTGATTTGTCGACGTAATCCTTGGCCAGCTTAAGTTCAATCGCATCCATACGAGCGTCTACCTTTTGGATGTGGGCATTGTGCTTCAGATCAACCGCCTCGAACTTACGGCCCAGGGTCAACAGGGCCGACAGTCCACCACCAGCGACACCGAGCACAATGCTCAGTGGAATTACAGGTTCCACGCCAAAATTGCACTCATAAACAGATTATAGAGAATACTAAATGTTGTTCAGAACGTACCCGCATCTATGACCACATTGGTCAAAGTACCGCCTGTAATTGTGACGTTATTGGCGGCTTGAGTTGCAATGGATCCCAGACCCAAAGAGGTGCGAGCGGTGGCACCAGACTCGGCTACGAATGTCGAGCCATTGGCAACAATAAAGTTACCGTCAGTAACACCCAGAGCACCAATAGCTGACAGCTTGGAGTTGAATTGCTGAACATCAGAGCCGATCGCCACGCCCAGGGTCCCCCTGGCAGTTGCTGCATCGCTGTCATCCAGAAGTGTCCGAGCGAAGGCAGTCAGATCGGCAACAGAAGCGGTTCCAGATCCGGTGAAGAAAGGTACCTTGTTCGCTGCAGATGTCACAGAGGCCAGAGCCGACAGCTCAGAATCTGCGGCCTGGACGTTTGTACCGATGACGAGGCCCAGGGTTGCTCTTTGGGCGGCGGCATCTGCATCATCCAGCAGAGCACGACCAGCAGCGGTCAAGTCAAAGGTGGCAGCAGTCGAGGCGCTATCGAAGAAGACGCCTTTGTTGGCCGCTTGTGACACCCCAGCGATATCATCGAGGATGTCCGAGTGGGCCTGCGTATTTGTGCCGATGGCCAGGCCGAGCGCACTTCTGGCCGCACTCGCTGAAGTCGCCCCGGTTCCTCCATTGCTGATCGCCAGCGTTCCGGTAATAGAGCTAGC
>CAACVD010000589.1_pt1 | contig 17586 bp, 7 predicted proteins | sample 2381771 | NCBI WGS metagenome assembly CAACVD01 (sample SAMEA5211965, study PRJEB30684) | marine metagenome | biome: Marine; feature: Epipelagic; material: Water | collected 2015-10-15 | depth 15 m | reverse complement strand
TGTAGAAAAAAAGCCAGTAGATAACTGGGAATACAAAGATAGAAATTATTACTTAGTAGGTAATAAAACACCTTTAACTTATACACTGCCAAGCAGACATTCTTTAAGATACCCATTAGTTTGGTTTGATCCAGACTTAGGTTATGAAAGAGAACTAAGATATGCTACAAATCAAAAGTCAGTGTTTGTTGACGAACAAAAAGGTCAAACAACGTTAAAGCATATTGTCTTTGAAAAAGGTCATTTATATGTACCTAAAGAAAAAAGAAACTTACAAGAGTTCTTAGACAAACATCCTCATAGCAATGTGGTGTTTAAAAAGTTTGATCCTGTAGTAGAAGCAGAAGATCAATTTGATATGTTAGAAATAGAAATAGAAGCTATGAATATGGCTTATGAAATGGATATAGACCACGCTGAAGCTATACTAAGAGTTGAGGTTGGATCTAGTGTTTCTAGTTTATCATCTAAAGAGCTTAGAAGAGATTTATTATTATTTGCTAAGAAAAATCCTTCGTTGTTTATAGATTTAGCAGAAGACGAAAACGTACAGTTAAGAAACTTCGCTATTAGAGCAGCTGAAGAAAAAATTATAGCTCTTAGTCCAGACAACAGATCATTCACTTGGGCTAGTAATAATAGAAAATTAATGAATGTTCCTTTTGATGAAAACCCATATTCAGCTATGGCCGCTTGGTTTAAAACTGATGAAGGTTTAGAAGTTTATAGATCAATAGAGAAAAAATTCAAATAACAAGTGATTATAATTAAGGGTGGTATACGCCACCCTTTTTTTTAAATATATATAAATATGGCAATTAATGTAAACACAGTATATACGACTGTGCTAGCTATTCTTAATAAAGAACAAAGAGGTTACTTAACACCTGATGAGTTCAATAAGGTAGGTACACAAGTACAATTAGAAATATTTGAAAGTTATTTTGAAAACTTAAATCAACAACTAAGAACTCCTCAAAATAATACTGAATATGCTGATCGTGTTAAATTGCTACAAGAAAAAATAGCTACATTTGAAACATCTGCAACTGTTACTGTAGCTTTATCTGGCCAATTTGGCCAAACAACTTTACCTGCAGATCTGCATAGGTTTGGTATATTAGAATATACTAATGGTTCTAACTTACCAGTTGAAGTAGAAAAACTATCACGTCAGATGTTTTTACAAGCAAGACGTTCTCAATTAACATCCCCAACACAAGATTATCCTATATGCTATATAGAGGGAAACACATTAAACATATTACCAGGTGTAGCAACTGCGGCAGCTGGGGCTAACGGTAGTCCTGCACAGGTTTATATGGTAGAATATGTTAAAAAACCTGTAGATCCAGTATGGGCTTTTACAGTTAATAGTGTTGGTGCTTATGTATATGCTTCTGGTAGTTCTACTGATTTTGAAATATCAGATGTAGATCAAACAGAACTAATTACAAAAATATTAATGTATACTGGTGTTATAATAAGAGATCCAGAAATAATACAAGCTGCAGCACAAGCGTCTGCCGCACAAGATCAACTAGAACAAAGTTAATAGATTATGACTAAGACAGCAGCTACAATACCTATAACAGAAAACGACGCACAGTATTATGCAGGACAATATGGACCTATACAAAATACTTCAGGTGCTGATCAAATGGTTTGGAGTTTTCCTAACCTAAATACAACACTTATTAGTAACTACGATGTTATTAGTGGTAATCAAGTAAGAGATACTGGTAATTATAATTTACATTTATTAGCTACTTCTACAACTGTACCTGATTCTACAAATTTAATAGATGCTGATGGATCAATAGTTACTAACACTACTAATAATACTATTGAGCTAGCTAATGCACCTAACTTTAGAATACCTAATAATCAATTCATATTTTTACAACTAACTGATATAGCTAGAGGAGATAACTGGGGTAGTTATAGAAATTTAACTTTAAACGATATTATAAATAATTTTTTATTAGCATACACCGGTGAAGGTCAAATATTAACTACAGTTGCTAGAACACAAGTATTATTTCACGCAAGAAGAGCTATGCAAGAGCTATCATACGATACGTTAAAAGCTTTTAAAGCTCAAGAACTAACTGTACCTACAGGTTTATCAATTCCTATACCTATAGATTACGTTAATTACGTAAACTTATGTTATGCTGATCCTAACGGTATACTACATCCTTTATATCCGCTACAAGGTTTAAGTGGTAACCCAACTGAACTACCAATAATTGATGGTGCTACAGGTATACCTACACAAAGTAGCTACGATACTAATCTAGAAGCATCTCAGTCTATAATAGAAGACAGATGGAAAAATGCTAATGATAATGATATTACAGGTAATTATGATGCTTATAATACTAGTGGTGTTTATGATTATACGTGGTGGAAAATGGCTTATGGTCAAAGATATGGATTAATACCTGAAATAAGTCAACGTAATGGATGGTTTAGTGTAAATGAAAGAACTGGAACATTTAGTTTTAGTAGTAACTTAGTTAATAAAGTAATAGAATTAAAATACATATCTGATGGTTTAGCTTACGATTTAAACTCTTTAGTACCTAAGTTTGTGGAAGATGCCTTATATTCAAAGATAATGTACAATATATGTGCTTCTCGTAGAGATGTAGATGGCGGAACTAAACAATTTTACAAAAGAGATGCTTATGTAAAAACGCGTAATGCTAAAATAAGATTATCTAATTTAAAACTAGATGAGCTATCACAAGTGTTAAGAGGTCAATCTAAGTGGATTAAACATTAATTGAATGCAAAGAAAATTTAACCATACATTTACTAAGTCTAAAATGAATAAAGACTTAGATGCTAGATTATTGGCTCCTGATGAATATAGAGATGGACAAAACATTGCTGTATCCAGAGCAGAATCTGATGACGTAGGTGCATTAGAAAATATACTAGGTAATAAAATATTAAATTCTTTAAATATACCTGATATAGTAGATGGCGCTACAGCTAGTTATGATGCTTTTTTATCTCAAATTATAGGTTGGTATATAAATGAAAACACTAATAAAGTATATGTATTTATAACTAACTATCAAGACAACTCTTCAAATCAAATAAATAACTTCTGTCCAATAGGTATAAGAAATAAAATAGTAATGTGTGATCTTGAAGCAGAAACAACTTTAACTATAGTTCAAGGTAGATTTTTAAACTTTTCTTCTAATAGCCCAGTGCTTGATTCTACAATGATAGAAAATTTATTATTCTGGACTGATAATAGAAATCAACCTAGAGTTATAAATGTTGAAACTGCTGAAAATAATCCATCATATTACTTTAATGAAGATCATGTATCTTTAGCTAAATACTATCCTCACAAACCTATACAGCTAAACAATACTTTACAAACAAGCGCTGCTTTGTTAGCTAAAAACTGGGCATTTTACGGAAGCTCGTTTAATACCATGTATCCAGCGTTTGCTGTTACAGCTGCTACTGGCAGTGCATTATCAAAAATGTTAGGTACAGAAAATAGTCAAGGAGCAGGTAATTTAGGTTTAAAAGCTTTTTTACAAATAGGTGATGAGTCTTGGGATTTTACTGTCCAGTATGCAAGTAGAGAAGGAATGGGTGGTAATGATGTTTTTGTAGTACCTAATAGAGATTTTTCAACTGCTAGCACACCACAAACAATAGAAAATGCTAGTAAAAATTTACAAATAGTATTTATAGAGGAAAACTCAAAAGATGTAAGCTCACCTTGGCTTAGGGAACATCAAGCTACATTACAACTAACTGCAATAACAGGTAGTAATTTAGTAGCAGAATATACCGCGGCTAGTTCAGGGACTAATTACGATTATGCTCCTGCTTTGTATTTACATGGCACTAGATCAGCATCAACTGGCACGGCTACCGGTATAGGAACAGAAGCTTTTTTTAGAGATAATCATTTTACAAAGAATACTTTAGCTGCTAATAAAAAATGTTATTGTAGAGTAACGCACCCTAAATTAGATCCAGGAAAATATTATGTAGCAAGAGATCCTAGCAGTTCAACGGCAGCTCAACTAAGTTTTAAAATTTACGAATTAAGTTCTTTGCAAAATGGTACTTATAGTGCTGGTGCTTTAGATCTTGCTACATTGAATTTAGTTGTGGGTGATAGATTAAAAATACACTACCCTAACAAGTATTACGATGCTAACTACAGCGGAGATCCAGATAATTTAAAAGATAAATTTGTTAGGTTTGCTTACAGATTTAAGTTTGATGATGGCGAACACTCTTTAATATCTCCATTTACTCAAGAAGTATTTATACCTAAACAAAAAGGTTATTTTTTAAAAAACATAGGAAAACAAGATTCAACAGGTAGTGATCAAAATGCATACATACCTCAAGAAAGAGTAGCAGGTCAAAACACTATAGTAGCTCACATGGAAAATGAAGTTACTCAAATAGGTCTTAAAATACCTTGCGAGTATGCTATAAACACTTTAAAAGAAAACTTAAAAGTTTCTGAAATAGATATATTATATAAAGAATCTATGAGTCAAAATATAAATGTAATAAAATCTATAGAAGCAACTGATCCTTTAATAATAAATAATTCTACTAATAGTTTTACATATACATATGATGCAAGAAAACCTATTAAAACATTAAGATCTGCTGAAACAACTAGAGTATATGACAATGTTCCTGTAAGAGCTAAAACATTATCGTCTGCCGGTAATAGAGTAATACTTGGTAATTATTTTGATAGACACTCAGCACCTAATGCTTTGAATTACTTAGTAGGTGCTAGTAGAAAATTTACACCTACTGAAACATCTAAAGTAGTTAGTAGTAGTAGTGATTTTCCTTCAGATTTATTACCTAATAAGTATTCTAATGTTTCATATCCTAACCATAGTTTAAAACAAAATAGAAACTATCAAGTAGGTTTAATACTTCAAGACAGATATGGCAGGTCTTCTGACGTAATACTGTCAAGTACTTTAGATGCTAATTATACTTTAGGCACTGGTGGCACAAGCACTACGTTTGAAGATAATCCTATAACTTTTGGTGGATCAACTATATATCATCCGTATAACACAACAGCAACATCACCTAATACTAACAGTGGTACAATACTAAGCAAGCCAAATCCAAAGTCTGGTTATGTTAACTGGCCTGGTGATTCTTTAAAAATATTATTTACAACTACTATACCTTCTTCATTACCTAATTTAATTGGTTATCCAGGTTTATATAAGGAAGCTTTTTTAACTACTACTTTAGGTACTACTTCTTTTGATTTTATTAGAGTTACATCAGGTGGCTTGGGAGATAATATAGCTCCTGGTATGAGAGTAGAATACACAACTAAAGTTAGCGGTGCAACCGGCAACTTTGTTCTTTTTGTTTATATGGTGTTAAACGGCTCGTCACAAAATTTAATAACATTAAGGCCTGAAGATGGTAGCAATATAGCTTCTACCGATATGCCAGCAACTAGTAGTGTAGTTAGCTTTTATATACAAGACAAACCTTTAGGTTTTAATAGTTATAAAGTAGTTGTTAAACAAACTCAACAAGATTATTACAACGTATACTTACCAAGCTTACTTGATGGTACACCAGTTATAAAACCTTTTGACTTAAATTGTGTATTTACTTCAGGTAGTAAATTAGTAACTGTTTCACCTATAGGAAGTATAGAGTATTTAACATTTCCTTTGTTGGAAGGTATGAAAGTTGTTGCAGGTGCAAACACTTATTATATAAACAATATATTAAACTACGAGCAGTTTGAATTAACAACTAATGCTGTCGCTACCGCTACTGTTGACGCTGTATTTAGTACTAATTCTAGCGACGGCGTATTAAACGTAACTACTTTACTAACTGATAATTCTAATAAAGTTCCACCTGCTTTAAATGAAACAACACCGGTACAGGTTCAATACTCTACTAGTGATGTAGAGCTGATACCTAGAGCTGCTAGAAATCCAGATAGGTTTCCAAGCGGAACAGGTCTTATATATCAAACACTTACAGAAGCAATGTCTGTTTTCCCAGGTGTATCGCCAGTTACTTCTAAAGTAACAGCCATAGGTAATTTTGAAGCTTTGTATAAAAGAGGTAGTTATAATGGATTATACAAGGCAGACACAGATCCACCAACTGCTGTTATAGAAAATCATTTTAACTTAGGTGAAAGTTCTCAAACAGCTAAACCACCATCTGAAGCTGAGTTTGTACCTGCTGTATACGAGACTACCCCAACTATATCTGAAATAGATATATATTATGAAACTAGCACAGGAGGATTAATATCTGATTTAAATGATCTAGTTTTAAACACATTATCAATACCATCTAACTTTTTATTTTTTGGTACTCAAAATATATTTCAATTAATAGAGGTAAAAGAAAATGTAGACTATACTACAACGCCTACCATAGCTACTATAAATTTAGTAGATCAAAATGCTAATATATTAGATTATAATGGAGCAAGTGATGTATATAATTTAACAGGTATTACAACGCCTTTATATAGAGATGGCACACCTGTTGCTGGTTTAGGTATTACTTTAGAATTATTTTCTGCCAGTGACACTAGTCAAAGATTATTATTAAAACTTAATAGTAACTTTCCTGGATATAACAGTGGTAATGATGATTTAAATTATATAACTTTCAATGCTATAATAAGTCATACTCTTTCTAATAGCAGCGGTGCTCTTTTTGGAACACAACAAATTAATAGTGACTATGAAATACCTATAACTATATATATTGACAACGTTGCTCCTGCTAAAAATACAAATTATATAAACGATGCTAGTACAGTATATTATTTAAACAATGCTTTTGCTTTTGATCCTTCGCCAACTAACGTAGGTGGAGCTTCTATATCTTGGGCTAATAATAATAGTACAAGTACTACATTAAGTTCTGCCACTAATGGAAGTAATGTTAATAATACAACACAAAATAGCAATACTGAAGAAATACAATGGACTTTAGAAGTTGATTTAAATGACGGAGTTGGTTATCAAAATGCGGCTAAAATAGAAAGTATTGGTTTATTTTTAAGAGATAGTGGCACAGATGGCGGCAGTGTAGTTTTAGCTACATCAGGAGGTTCTATATATAACTATGAAAACATAGACATAAATATATATGCTACAGATAATGGTGGTAGAGGTATTAAAACCTTAATATCTAACTTTATAGTAAGATTTAAAATATAAATTCTTTAAAAAACAAGTGATTATAAGTTATGGCTAATCAGTTACCTATTATAGAAGTAGACTATTACAATTGTATTTGGAATAAGAAAATATTAACACCACAGCCTATTAAACAAACTGGAGCTACTATAGTACCAGGCGGTAGCGGTGTTTCTGCTGCTTATGGAGTATGGCCACTTAATAATGTGTTAGCTCCGCCATTAACTTTCTTAACAACTAGCGGAACGCCAGCTGATGTAGCTGCTTGGAATCCTACTGGTATAACTTTAGATGAGTCAGTTACAATACAAAACTTTATTATTGAAGAAATGTACATTAGAGGCGGTTTTAACAACAACTCTATGTCTTTAGGTGTTAGAGCTTATTTAGATGAAGAGGAGCCACTACAACAGCACAGATTAAATGCTTTAATATATTCAGGTATATTTAATTCTAGAACAGGTATAAATAGAACTAATGAGTTTCCAGTAGGCACAAACATAACTAAAGCTGCTAATCCTGATTTTGGCTCTATACAGAAAATTTATGCTGAAGAAAACAACTTAATAGTATTACAAGAGAATAAATGTAGTAGAGCACTAATAGATAAAAATGCTATATATAATGCTGAAGGTGGAGGTAGTGTAACTACGCAAAGGCAAGTAATGGGTGAACTAGTACCTTATGCAGGTGAATATGGTATAAGTAAAAACCCAGAAAGTTTTGCTATATATGCTTTTAGAAAGTATTTTGTAGATAGAAATAGAAATGCTGTATTAAGATTGTCACATGATGGTATTACTGAAATATCTGAGTATGGTATGCGTGATTGGTTTAGAGATAATTTAAGTCCTTTAAATGATGAGTATACTAATTACTTTGAAATAAACTTAAACTTAGGTGCAGGTGCTTCTTCATCTGCTAGCTTTAACCAAAGCTGTCTATCTTTTGGTACGCCATATGATCCTATAAGCCCAACAAAACAAATAGGTACTTTAGGTAAAAGAATATTAGTAGCATATAGCTCTGCTCCAAATGACTTTATAGATTTAAATGTTATATGTATAGGTATGAGACGTAATAATAATGATGCGTTTTTGCTTATGAATAGAACATTACCATCAAGTCAAATAACAGGTATAACTAAAATAAGATTAATATCTGACAATAGAAGTAGAGTTTATGGAGGTTGGGACTCATATAATAAACAATACGTATTATCTATACAAGAAAACAAACCTAAAACTCTTACACAACCTGCAACACCTATTGTACCTATTGGAGACACATCTTATTATACTTTAGGTTATGATGAACAAGTTAGAGGTTGGCCAAGTTTTTATAGTTATGCACCTATTGCTATAGGTAGTAGTAAAAATACTTTTTTAACTTTAAATAATAGATACTGGAATAACGACACAACTGTTAAAATAATACAAGGCATGTATCAACATTATGATAACACAATTCCTCATTCTCAGTTTTATGGTATAGATAACAATGCTAAAGTATCTGTTATTGCAAACTCACAACCTTCATTACAAAAGAACTTTTTAACAATGGAATATGAAGGAGATAGTGGTTGGAAAGCTAGTATAATTACATCTGATAAAACAGGAGCTTCAGCAAGTAGAACAGCAGGTGGTGCATGGACAGGCACCTGGGAAAGAAGCAATGATGTAGCTTTAAATATAAAAAGTTACGTAGAAGGTGCTTACGATAGTGCTGGAAACACAGGTACATCTGCAAATCCACAAAACGCACCATTGCTTAGAGCTGGCTTTAATAGAAAAGAAAATAAATATGTAGCTAATATAGTTAATAATTCTGCAGCAGCAGAAGGCGAAGTTAGATTTGGCAATGTAATATCAGGTGTAAAAGGTTATTATTTAGATGTTGAATTTACAACAGATGAAACAACAGATCCAGGTGGTTTTAAAGAATTATATTCTATAGGATTAAATTATTCTTTATCATCAAGATAAATTAAATTAAATGAAAATAAGAAAATTAACAGAGTCTGATTATGAGACTTTAGAAAAGTGGTGGAAAGCTTATGGCTGGGAAACGCCACCAGCAAAAGAAACTTTACCAGATAACGCAACTGGCGGATTGATGGTAATTAAAAATAACAAAGAAATTGCAGCTTGTTTTGTATATTTCACTAACTCTAAAACAGCATGGGTAGCTTGGCCTATTTCTGATCCTAACTATAGAGAGGATGACAGAGATGAAGTAATGGAAGCATTGTTACAAGCTATAGAGTTAACATGTATGCAACAAGGTGTTAAGTGCATGTTAGCACTTGGAAAAAGTAAGTCTGTGATAAATAGACATAAAAAATTAAACTGGTTTGTTGATGAAGATGAATCAGGTTTTGAAATGATTAAATTAATATAAACATTATGGGTAAAAAAGCAGGAGCAATAGCAGGTGGAGTAGCAGCATTAGGCAGTGTAGTTACTGGTGCTGTAGCCGCTAATAAAGCTAAAAAAGAAGCAGCTAGACAAGATGAGATAGCTAAGCAGCAACAAGACGCTTTATCAGCGTTAGAAGCAGAAAGACCTGTTATGTCGAATCCGTATGATAACATGCAGAATCAGTTTGAAGATTTAAGTAATCCTTACGCTAATTTAACTGTAGCTACTGAAGCTTTTAAAATGCAAGCTGAGCAAGCTGATCAAGCTTTAGCTAATAGTTTAGATATAATGATGGAAACTGGGCAAGCTGCGGGTGGGGCAACTGCTTTAGCACAAGCTGCTTTACAAAGTAAAAGAGGTATTGCCGCTAGTATAAACGCTCAAGAAGCTCAAAATAATAAAATGAGAGCTGAAGGTCAAGCCAGTGTGGAAAAAGCAAAAGCACAAGGAGCTGAAAACTTACAGAGGTTAATGGGTCAAGCAGATATAACTGTTCAAGAAGATGCTATTGCGTTTAAAGAAAAGCAAATGGATAGAGCATCTACTTTAGCTGATAATGCTATGCAAAATGCTGCTGATGCTAGAGGATCTAGAATAAAAGCAATTTCAGGCATGGGTGACTCGATGATGCAAGCCGCAGGTTCTTTTGCACAATTGGGAAAAAATTAAAAATTAAAACATGAGCTATAGTAATCCGCAAAGAATAAGAAACAAAGAGTTTGATTCTCTAGAAAAAATGACTAATACTTTTGATCAAACTTCTCAAGGTATTTTTAACATTGTTAAAACCCAAAAAGAATATGACCAAAAACTACAGGAATCCAATATAGATAAAGAGTCAAAACTTAGGGATAAAATAAATGAGTTTACTAAACCAGGCGCTGGACAATTAGATAACAATGTAGTTAAATTTTGGGATGAAAAAGTTGCAAACTATGTTGATAATTTAAACTTAGCAGCTAACGGGGAAATAACACAAAGAGAAGCTATGTTAAGGAACAAACAAATAGAAGGTTTAGTTCCTATGTTTAAAGCAAATGCTAATATGCTGTATGAAAACGCGTCAAGTTTACAAGATGCTATTGATAATGGTACACTATCTAGCACAGGCTCAGTTGCTAGTAAAGAAGTTTTAAATAGACTAAACAATAACGGATACGTAGATATTATAGAAAAAGACGGCGCTATATATTATTGGGCACCAGAACTAAACGAAGATGGACAACCTATCGAAGGTAGTGGTGTAATGTTAAATGGATCTGAAATGTATGCTAATGCTGATAAGGCATTATTTAATAATAAAGCAGATGTTAGTGGAGTATTAAGCACTGGTTGGAATAAATTTAGTGGTGAAGAATCAGGTATTAGTGATTACGTAAAAACTATAGCAGTTAAAAACGGTGACAAGCATCCCATTACAGGTGAAGTTATTAGTGGTTTAGAAGATGGTTACGAACAAGTAATAAGAGTACCTGTTACTGATGCTAAAAATGATTTTATAGCAGAGGTTGAAGCTAGTGCTTATCTTAACCCCGTATTAGGTAATGAAAAAGAGATGCTAAGTGTTTGGCAAGATGTTATTCCAGATGGTGAGCCAGATGAAAATGGAGAATACCCACCAAACACTCTAGGCTTTTTTGCTAGTGGTGGAGATCCTAATTTAGAAATAGATTTAGATGCTATGGGATTAACCATGGAGCAATGGCAAAATTCTGTATATGGAGAGTATCCAGATGATCTTGAACCAGAACAAATAGCAGCTATAGACAAAGCACAAAAAGATGTAGCAAAAAGATGGATGTCAAATTCTATGTGGGATGAAAATTCAATATCTGCTGGAGCTAGTAAAACTATAGGCAAGCGTAAAATAGCTGAACCTAAAACAAGTGGTAGTGATAAAAGCAGATTTACTACTACTCAACAAACTGTATATGATAATAGAAAAGATGACTTTATTACTAATAGAGATACAGCAGAAGACATGTATGCTGATGGAACACCTGATGCTCAAACTTTTGTAACAGCTTTACAAAATGCTGATCCTACTGGTGATTACTTTGTAAACGATAAAGGTTTAATACAAAGTGGTAACTCTATTGTTAGTATTCCAACTAACGCTAAAAACGCTAGTGTAGTTTTAAATAGCAAAGGTGGTATAGACAGAACAATGCAAAATGTATTTAATAAAGAAAATCCATATCAAACAGCTGAAGTAGAAGAAGAAGAAAATGTTAATGAAACTTCTAGTGCACCAGAAGGTTCTACTGTTTATAAATCAAGTGCTACTGAAAAGAAAACTTTTGACGGTGTATTAACAGAAGAAGAGATAGCTGTATTTAACGAAGAAAATCCAGATGAATCTTTTGAAGGTGTATTACTAGATGAGCAAATAAAAAAATTATCACAAAACCCACCTGAGGGTATGAGCAGAGCTGCATATGCACAATCTCCTGAAGTTAAAGAAAAAGCTTTACGAATATTAAAAAGAAGAAAAGCAGTAGCAGACAAAAAAGAAGATGCTAATTATTATTCTAACGATTAAGTATGGATGAAAAATATATCATATATGTAATACCTACGACAGGTAAAAAAATGTACGTGCCTGAAGCTGAGGTAGAGTCTTTTGAAGTAGAATATCCTGATGCTGTATTGTTTGAAGAAAGTGACGAGTACAATAATCAAATGCAGGCTGATAATGAAAAAGCTTTACAAGAGTCTAAGTATAGAGAGTCTTTAATGGAGCTTAACGAAGAGCCTGAACCAGAAGACGACGAGACTTTAAATAAAAATCATAGAAATAAAGTAATAGAATCTTTAGATGATCTTACTGGTGACAGCATGATGAGCGCTGATTATATAAAGCAAACAGAAGACTTTGATAAAGATCCAAACAAAAAATGGTTGCAAAACGAACAAGGTGAAATAATAGAGTGGACAGATTTTAATAATGTACCAGTAGACAGAGATGGTAGACCAATGCCTCAAGCAGAAAAACCAATACCTCCAGGTTATACAGAATATATCCCTTCTAAACGTTCACATGATAGAAATAAAATACCTACTGAAATATTAAAAAACGATAGGTTAAGTTTGTTAAACCAAAGTGAAAGTGAACTTGCTCCTGTTTTAAACAGCATATACGGTGATTATGGTTTTTCTTTTTCAGGTGCTAAACTAGATGCTAATGGAGAAGTAATAGAAGACGGATCTGATATGCTATATATTACCGCTGCTAATGGTAAGACTAAAGAAATATCTATAGATAATCATGACATAGGTAGTATGATGATGAAGTTTGGGTACATGGGTGATCCTAATTATTTTACTACAGATAAACAAGCAAGTGCTGACTTAGCTAGCTTTTTAGAAGAGAACTCCGCAGGATATGCACCTAAGACTATTAAGAGTATAGAGCAAGCTAAAAAAGACGGTAGATTAGTACAGTTCTATGATCAAGAAATAATCAATGATCAAGCAGATATAATAGAAAGAAGAGCTTCTGCTATTGATAATATAGGCAAAGAACTTGAAAATGATATTGTTACTTTAAATGAAGACTTTTCTACTTTGCAATCTGACATAGATAAAGGAGTTATAAAAGATCAAGCTGCTTTAGATGAGCGAATGAAAGGATTAAGAGAAAGAGAAGCTCAAATAAAGATAGATCAAAAAGCTATTAAAGGTGTTTATGACAAGGAGGTAATACAGCAATATGCTGCTATAAAAAATTTAGCTGCAGAAAAAATGCAAATATCAGCTAACACTGGTAATCAATTTAAAGTGTTAGGTAATACTGTTTTTAAATCTATAGACGATCTAGGGGAATGGGCAGAAGACATGGCTTTTAGTGGTGTGAACTTAGTTACTGGTGAAGATGATATAGAGCAAATTGAACAAGTTTCTAGAGACATAGGCAAAGATAATAAGATAAAAAAGAGAGAGGACGAAACGCCTATACAGTACAAAGAAAGATTAATAACAAACATGAAAAAATACACTGATGATCAAGGTAGAGGTTTGTTAGAAAGAGAATTAGGCTTTAATGAGTTTGGTAAATCAAACGAGTTTGAGCAAAAGTTTTTAGAAACAACTTGGGGACAAGTAAGTACGTCGGCTGTTCAAATGTTAACTTATGCTTTGTTAACTAGAGGTGCTGGTGGAGGAGTATCTGCTGGCTCTACAGCTAGCACTATGGTAGGTAGGGGACTTGCTAATGCTGCTAAGTCACCTTTAACGTATATGTTTGGTGCTAGTGCATCTGCAAACAGTATGGATGAAATGGAAAAGCCAGAGTTTGATAAAGTACCAATGTGGAAGAAACAGGCGTTTTCTAATTTAAGAGGATCTGTACAAGGTGTTTTAGAAAATATAGGTGTGTCAGGAGCTTTAAACGGTAGCAAAGTAGTTAATAAAATATTAACAAGAGCCATAGGTAAAGCTGGTACAAACGCTACTTATAAGACTGTAGAAAAGTTATTTGAAAATGAAATAAAAAACTCTTTAGCAAAAGGTTTAATTAGAGTTGCTGGAGGAGCATTAATTGAAGGTGAAACTGAAATAATACAAGAGGTAGCTGATGTTGGTTTAAAAAATTTATTTAACACTGTTGAAAAATCAGGAGTATTAAAAGAAGAGAACTCACCTGAACTATTTGGTGATCAACAAACTGATTTAACTGTAGAAAATTTAGCTCACGTGGGTAAAGTAGGTTTTTTAAGTGGTTTAATGTTTGGAGGTTTTGGTGCATCAGTTCAAGCTTATCAAGAAAATGCTTTAGATAAAATAAATAAAAAGCAATTTGCATTAGCAGATTATTTAGTAAACAGTCCTGAGGCTAGGAAAATATATGCTGCTAATTTAAGAAACGAAATACAGCAAGGTAAAATAACTAAAGAAGAAGCTCAACAAAGATTAAGAGCAGTTAGACAAATGGGCGGTGTAATGCAACAAATGCCTAAAGATCTTACTAGAGAAGGAAGACAAAAAGCTTTTTCATTAAGTTTAGAAAAACAAAAGCTTGAAGCTTTAGTAAAAGATAAAGATAAAAGTTTATATAAACCTCAACTAGACAGAATATCAGAAATAAACGAAGAATTAGAAGTAGTAGCTTTTGAACAAACGAAAGCAAAGCAATTAGCTAGAAACCTACAATTAACAGCTACTTCAGCAGGTGATAGAAATATTGATTATGTAAGTTTTAAAAGTCCTGAAGATTTTAAGAAAGCTTTACAAGATAGAAATGTTAAAACAGATGATGTAGTTGCTTATAGTATTGACGGTCAAAAACTAGGAGTAGCAGATGTAGCTGATGGTTTGTATTTAGATTTAGGTAATGGCACTATATTAGTTAATGAGACTGTAGCTGCTAACACAGGTGCAATATCTGTAGGTACACACGAGCTTCTACATGATATAACTAAAGACAGATTAAGGACTGGTGATATTACAACTGAACAGTTAGTTAAAGATTTTAAAAACATATTAAGCACTAAAGAAATTGCAGCTGTTCAAGAAAGAGTTGACAAAAACTACGGAGGAAATCCTACTACTGAAGAATACTTTAATGCTTTTCACGATGCTATTGTAAAAGGAGATATACAATATAGTGAAAATGTATTTACTAGAATGGGTGAATGGATAACAGAAAACATATTAAAACCTATGGGCTTTAAAAAAGCAGGTTTTGAAAATGCTAAACAAGTTTATAGATTTATAAAAGATTATAGTATACAAACTAAAAGAGTTGTAGAAGGAAGACAAGAAGGTTTTGAAGGTGATATTGGTAGACAAGTATCCCAAAAATCAGATGCACCTGTTAGTGAAGATACAACAGTTAAACCGTCAGTTACTCAAGACATTGTTAGTGAAAATACTAGATTAAGTGAAGAGTTAAGTAATGCTATAGAGTCTGATAACCAACAAGCAATAACTGATATTAAAAATGATTTATTCTTAAACAATCAAGGTATAATAAATGAATTTATTAATAAAAAATTTAAACCAGGTTTAGGTATTAATAGAGAGGAGTTTGCTTCTGCGGTTAATGAAGAAGTATTATTAAGATTAAATAGAACTTATGATCCTAGCAAAGGAGAATATGGTGCTTATATAAGAGAAGCTTTATTTGGCGGTGGTAAATTTGGTGGCGGTAGATTAGGTAACATATTAAGAAGCTTAGGTCAAGATGGTGATTTATTTGCTAAGGATGTAGAAGATGTTGATGTACAGAGAGAAACAGCTATTGAGCAAGAAGAAGTAGCAGAAGATGCTAAGCGTAAACCAAAGATAAAATTAAGAGATAGATTATCAGGTGATTTAAAACCTGTTTTAGATGCTATAAATGCTCAGATAAAAAACTTAGATATTGAAACTTTAGATTTTAAAAACTTAAAAAACTTAGTTACAGATCAAGTTCAAGAATTGTTTGGCGTAGTACCTAAGCCAGGTAATTTAACAAAAGCAGATGTTAGAGCAGCACAACAATATATAAATAAAAACGCTGACGCTTTAATAGCTTTATTACCTGAAGGCGCCACGCCTAGTGGCACATCTACTGGTGTACAAAAAGTTTTATTAGATAATTTTTATAATAAAAGAGAGCGTGCTAAAATGGCTAAGACAGGTAGTGCTGCTGGATTATCTATATTTGAAAAGAAGTCTAATATAAATCCTAAAGATTTTAAAGCTGTATTTGGAATAACACCCGCTGGTCAACCTAATTTAGCTGATAGAAATACTAGTGCTAGAATTAAATCACTTATAGCACAAACAGAACGTATGCTTGTTAATCAACAAGTAAGAGAAGTATTAGGTAAACAAGGTAGAGAAATACCATCAGCTATAACTGAAGGTAAAAGCGATCAAATGTTTTCTATAAGTAAAGATGTTTTTTCTACAGAAGAACAAGCTCGTTTAGCTAAACTTTCTCAAGCAAGAGATATAAATACTGTTACTAGAGAGCTAGGTATTGGTAGTGTTAAAGTAACAAATAGTAATAGAAAAGATATACAACTTTCAGTTGAAGCAGCTATAAAAGAGTATGGTTTAAGTTTAAATGTATTTGAATCAGCTATGCCAGCTTCTAGTGGAGCTGTTAGAACACAAGTTGGTAAAGATAATCCTGACGCTAGAAAGTTGCAAAAGTATTTAGATGATAATAATATTAAAGCTAAAAAAGGAGATTATTACTATGCGCTAGATAATGGAAACTGGGTTAAAGCTGAAATGAAAGGTAAAACTGCAGTTGCGCCTGATGGTGTTACTAATCTTCTTCCTTCTAGAGGTAGATTATATTATGGTAAAACAGATCCAGCTTACATAAGAGCAATGGATGCTGCCAAAGCTTTCGGTGGTAAAGATATTGCTAAACCAAAAAGAGTTAGTATTAAAGAAGGTGTTAGAATAACTAAAGACTGGTTAAACGGTAAAACTAGAAAAGCAGGTCCTACTAGAGCAGAGCAAATGGATATTAACATGGATGTTCTTGAAGATGTAGCTACACAATTAGGTGAAGCTGTTAGAGCAGGTATGGATCCAAAAATAGCAGCTATGTTAATAGCACAAGGTTATCAAGCTACAAGTGGTTTAATTAAAATATCTGCACCATTTAATTATGTTTCTCAAACTTTTGAATATAGCGAAACAGGAAAACAAAGCAAAGGTAAAGTTGCGTATAGAGAAGAACACAACCCGCCTGCTTCAGTTATTGGAGCTACTTTAATAGATGCTATAGTTAATGATAAAGTAGCAGATATATTTCCATTTATAAGAGAAAACTATTATCAAACTCAGTTATCATTTAAAGATGATTTTAAACTAGATCAAGCTAGATTAGACGCTACACTTCCAGAAGGTACAAGTATATTAGATAATACAGCTATAAGATTAACTAAGGCTGGTATAAATCTAAACAACATAATAAATGTACGTACTGGTAAAAC
>CAACVD010000588.1_pt1 | contig 17610 bp, 16 predicted proteins | sample 2381771 | NCBI WGS metagenome assembly CAACVD01 (sample SAMEA5211965, study PRJEB30684) | marine metagenome | biome: Marine; feature: Epipelagic; material: Water | collected 2015-10-15 | depth 15 m | reverse complement strand
TATGCATTCAATCTATCTAGTACTGTAGGCTCAATTAATTGATCAATTGTGCTAGATATGAATCTTTTATTTTTTTCTGTTTGAAATATTCCAGGAAGAAGTGAACTGGAAGATCTAGAAGATTTGCTCATTAGTAGTAGCCTCCACTAGTACCTCCTGTTGTTGTTGTTACAGAACTTGCTACTGTGCCTGTTGTTCCTGTGGTGCCTGTGGTGCCTGTGGATGTTGTTGTGCCTGTTGAAGAAACAATGGTTGAAGAAGAAACCACAGTGCCTGTTGCTTTAATAGTTTCTGCAGATATTGAAGTTATGATTTCAACATTGTCTACAGTGGCACTACTAATAAAAATTTGGTTGTCTTCAGCGTAAACTTGGAATAGAGATCCAAATGAATTTCCTGATTCAGATGGAACAATCACAACACTAGACACATCTGGTGCTGTTTGGTTATGTATGTAAGCTGCCAATTCGGTAAAGTAAAAATTTTCTCCGAAATCCCAAAAATCAATACTGAAGAAATTGTCAATAGCACTTATTACATCTGATTTAATTTGACTGTCACTTATTGTAGCATTTTTATTTTTAACAATTTTAAATGTTGCCTGTAACTTGGAATCTGCTCCTGGTCCAAATAATAATTTGAATTCACCAGGATTAAAAATAATTTCATCACTTACACTTTTAAGTGTATCTAAGTTTTTCAAATAATCATTTTCGAGTTCAAAAATTGTTGGTTCGCTTGGTCTGGTTGTTGTTTGATTATTACGTAGCCATTCCCTGATGTTTTCATTGTATGATCTAGTGATTACATAGATATCAATCAAATTAGAAACTGCTGGATCTATTCTCCTATTTCTAGGAGCTCCATGGTTATAGTTATACAATAGATCTTGCCTGCCTAATTTAGCAGTGTATCCAGTGGCGGACACTAACTCGTCTTCTGTAGAGTCATAAGTTTTAAAAGTGTCAGAATCATAAAAGTAAAATAATTGACCATCAGGGTAAGCACTAGGTTGTGTTATATCATCTTCTGTTGCCACAACAACAAAATTAGTATTGTCAATAATATTAGTTTCTTCGAAACCATTTGTTGTTGTTGTTTGTAAAAAGACGTATTTTTTTGTAACATCTGTCTTAGGATCGACTATAAGAGTAAAAAGGTCAGGATTATCAACGACTCCGTCATCGTCTGCGTCAAAAAACCCAACCTGCATTTTTCTTGTGTCAGCGTATCCGTCGGAATCAAGAACATTTTTTACTATTTGCCAATCATAATCAAATGTTAAATTTGATACAAAATCTGCTTGTGTATTTGATTTAAGAATCCTTATTTTGTCTTTGATTGTAAATCCTGTTTCAGGATCATTAATTTTTACACTTTCATCAAAATAAAATTTATTCCTTGACGCTGACTGGAAAATATATCTTGTTGATCTATTAGATACAGTATAGGATACGCCGTTGGTTTCGAATCTTATTAGCCAAGAAGAGTCTAAGTTAGAATCTGTTGTGTCTTCAGCGTTAGCCAATGAAAATTCGCCAGTGTTAATGTTGTCTTGATCAATCACATACCATTCTTCTTTGACAGCATTGTATCCAAGTCCAAAATTTTTGTAGTTTTTCACGTTGTCTATTATTGAAGTTTTAAGAGTCGAGCTAACAGTTGATACGAATGAAGGAATAATTTCTGCCAATTCTGCTGTGGTAGGAACCAGTTCATTTAATACAATTGGGCCAGTCCCGTCTGATAAGTTTCCTTGTCCTCCGTTGGATCCATCGCCTTCTATTGAAATAACTTTACACCAGATAGTATCAGCTGATCCTGGATGACCAGCTGTGCCGGTCATTAGTGTTCCATTTTGTGTCATAAAATGCTTGCCACTAGGAGCTGTAAATTTTAGTAATGTGTTGGGTCTTACGTACAAAAGGTTAGTTGAAGTAAAACTACCAACCGATAATGGTCCAGTGTCTTGAATATATCCAGTGACTTGGTTGGTTGTTTGTGTGCTTTTATTCCAAGTCTTTGTTCCACCAGCTGATATTCTAGCAAAGTTACTGTAATAGTATTGCCTTAGTGAACTTGATTGAATTACATCAGTTAGATCTGTATCTATTACATTTTCAATATCTGTATCGATTGAAAATTGGAAGTCAAATGTTTCTGTATCTTCTTCTGTATACAATACTCCATCATCAGATACAATGTCAGTTTGTGAATAAACACCTGTGGGGTCAGTGATGTCTAAAAATCTAGATATGCCAGAAGCAGATCTAACTTGTGCTTTTGCTTTTACAATTGATGGATTTTCTGTTAGTGGAACTATTTGATAATCTTCCGCAGACACCATACGGTTGTTTGTATAATATGACTGCGGAGCTAAAGTTTTTATATCATTGATTGTCTGTGATCTTGATGCATTGGAAACATTTGATTGTAAAGAACAATTTAAAGTAATTGTATTAATTTGTCCTGACTTACTTACATAGTCTACACTTATATTAATGTTTTGGACATCGCTTTTATTAATTTGATATGTCAATCCATTGCTTTGTCTAAAAAAGGATCTAAAGTTGCCTTGCGGTAAAGTGCCATACACGCCATCCGAAAATACAAGATCGATTTGATCATTGGCTTTTGATACTACAGCAAACTGTTCTGTTAGTGTTTTTTCAAGGTTATTGTAAATTACATTGTTTCCTATTATAGCAGGCACTTTAGTCCATTTTTGTTCTACTATTCCATTTTGATCTAACTTGAACAAGAACACATCATCGTTGTTAATATTATTTTCTGTGATTGATACAATTGTGTTTGGAGCTGTGTTTGTAATAGAAAAGTCCTGAGAATTAAGATTACCTTGTTTGAAATGAACAAAATATCCTGTGTTATTTGATCCAAAGCCTTTACTATCATTTTTATACAACAATGAAAGTGAATTTCCTAGCACTGGTGCTTCTTCATAAACATAAGACTCATTCGCAAAAGAACAAGGCACAACTTCGAATTCCATGTTGATTCCATTAATTGACTTACTGAACGGATATATTGGAAGATCAAAATTAGATCCATTTATTCTGTACAACTGTGTTGGCACTCCTGCTATGGTGTCACTCAATTCAGGTTTGTTAACAAACTGATTTTTTGGCAGTGAAGCATTAAGCACTGAATTGAATTGATCTTGCCAATTGTCGTTAGTTAAGTCGTTCCATAGTATTGGAGTGTCTGCTAGATTTTGTCCGTTACTGTCCAGCACTGATTCAGTGGTTGTGATGGATGTTATTTTTAAGAAGCCGCTACCAGATATTGTCCTTTTAGGCTGATATGAAATAAGTCTAGCTAACCGGAGAACAGATTCTTTACGTTCTGCGAGATCAATAAAGTTTTCTCTAGAATTTAAATCAACTCTATATGATATAGATTGGGCAACATAGGCAATCATGTCAATTAGAGCCACATATTCAGATGACTCAATGAAATCATTAAAAGATTCAGGATAATTTAATTTTAGATAATCAATTAAAGTACGTCTAATAGTATCAAAATCGTATGACTTAAAATCAGCTTGAGAAAATGTTCTATAAATTTTTTGCCAAACTGTATTAGCTAAAAGAGTATTTTGTCGATTATTTGTTGCCATTTAAAATATTTATTTGAAAGATTAACGTAGCACTTAATACGATTGGCTCGAAAATACCTGTGTTGGTCCCTGCAACAAACCTTGTTGGTTATCAAACAGTAGATTAATAGATTCTCCTAGTCCATATCCTATGTAGAGTATGGCCATTCTGACTTGTATTCCATGTTCCGAATCTAAAACTTCTATTTGATCAAGAGCCACCCTAGGATCATAGTTTACAACTTGCTCAACTTCTTGGATGATTGCATCTTTTGTTTCGCCATCCAAAGGATCAAAAACATATGACCAAATGTTAGTGCCAAAGTCAGGATTTTCTAATTTTTCTCCTTTTCTAATGTTGAAGTGGTTGAGTAAATCTTGTTTTACTAATTCGATGTCATATAATTTTGGATTCTTAAACTCCCTACCTTGTGTGGAAAATCCACTGTACACTTGAGCATTAGGCGTCTTTTGTGGTGTTGCTTTTTGATTTTTATATGTTACTACTGCCATTTTTTATATTTAACCTGCAAATACATCAGTGCTTCCAGTGGCCGCATCACCACAGGTTGCTAAATCTCCAGCGTTACACACTGCTTTTTCATCAACAAATATTCTAGTTGAACCAGCAACCATTGTTGCGGCATTGTGTGGTGCTATGCCATGTGATGCTACTGCATCACCATTTACAATTACTTCTTCTCCGTTGGCAAACACTTTGGTCTGACTTGGAATAAGATCTCCAACTGCTGTATCGTTGTCTCTGCAGATGCCTGGCATTATGGCGTAAACCTATCATCAGTTGTTTCTCTGTCTGTGAGTTCAGGTGTTGTAAAATTTCTTCTGATGTTTTCATGTTCTAGATATGGCTCTTGCGTGGGCACTCGTTTCATGATTGACTTTTTGTCTTTATTCACACCTTCATTGTCATAGGTTGCAAGATCTTGCACTGTGGTTGCACTGACATGAGTTTTTTCGACCTTGCCATCAGTGTTCAAATGTATCTCTCCAGTCCCGGTGTTCACAAGAAAGTCTTTGTCAGCGTATATAGCCACATCCAGCAGTGCTTCAATTTTGCCGTTGGCCATTGCAAACAGTTTGTAGTCATTGGCAGCTTTTTGATTGATGTCATTGCCAGCAAACATTTCAATGTCTGCAGATGCATTAACATGCACTCTGCCTGTAGTGGCCGATGCTGTTGAATTTACAAGATCATCTCCGGCATTTTGTCCAGTGGCCTTAATGTTGACATTTCTGCCTGCTTCAATATTAACATCACGTTCTGCTCGCATGTTGAAATCGTTGTCTGTGTGTACACTCACTGAGTCTTTGGCATAGATATCAATCTTGCCATCTTTGGAAAATTCAATCCATGCTGTGCCATCATTGTTGATGATGTATGCCAATCCTTCTGTGTTGTGCAACAACAACTGTGCTCCGGACCTTGTGCGTAGTCTAATCAGTTCATCTTTGATCTCTGTGACATCTTGATTGCCTTCTCTAAATCTTGGCACTCCGTCATCCATTACAAATGTGTTGCCTCCTAATCGAGAATGGGCAACTCTTTCAAATGCGAATTCATCACCTGAATCGCTGTAAATTTTTCCATGCCTGTTTATTGATTCTTTTTTGTTTGTCCTTTGTCCATCAAAGTCAATAGGTCCTGGCGTTGAAATGCCAAATACTTGTGAAGGAGTTTCACGTCTTCCAGATGCCGATGTTGTGCCTCTTATGTCATCACTAATTAAGCCTTGGGCGATCAGTGTTTCGGTGTAGGGGGTATGCACAGGTCTAGTACGAAAAGCTATGTCCTCTCTTGCTTTTGTGTTGAGTCTGGATACGTTCAGTGACTCAGCTTTTCTTTGAGCTTCTGCTACCGGAACATTTTCTAAGGACAATTCGTCAAAGTATCTAGCATTTTCGCTTTCATTGCCTACAAAATTACTGGAAGAAGCAATACCTGGAGTCATGTTGTTGATGAAATCTTCAAACACACATCCTATCCAATACGCTTGGTTTGGATTACCATTAGCAAACATCACTAAAACTTTAGTGTCTATGTCAGGTGGTACCATCCAAAATCCATATGATTTTTGCGTGTTAGCAAATTCTCTAGGATCATCGCCAGTGTTTGCCAAAGGAGTTTGTCCTGCGAATGGAGAACAGTACTGACATGGCACTGTTTGTTGGGATTGACTCTTGTTTATTTCGTCATATTTTCCATGGAGTTCTGGTATGTGTACAAACAACCTTCCCATACGATTGACATCAGTAGGATTTTTGACATATCCTACATAAGGCCCAGGAAACTGTTTGATTTCCTGTGCTAGATCAGTAAATTTTGTTGTTCTATTTTCAGCCATTTTTAAAACTCTGAATCAGGCCTGCCGTCAAAATCATTGTCTATGTAAATTTTAGGTACTGGCAGTTGATCAACAACGTTGTCAGTGCTGTTGTTACTATCTATGCTGGTACCATTTGAAAAGTTGGTAGATCCGGATCCATCTCCTGTGGTGCCGTTGTTGCCAGGCGATAAACCTAAATTTTCTCGTTCAAAATCAGTTGGTTGATGACGCATTCTAACCATTTGTAAAACATTTGTAAATATGCCTCCTGCTAATCTTGATTCACATAAAAAAACTTTATACTTGCCTTCGAAAAATGCGGCGTCTTGTATTTTAAACAAACCTGTTGTATCATCTAGATCAGTGGGTGTTTTAAAATTCACCTGCACAAAAACTTCATATTCATCTCCTGTCACTGATCCGAATCTGTCCAAATTTGGCGATCCTTCTTGGTATGAATTTTGATATGATTCATTGATCACACTTTTTTGTTCTATCCAACAGGGATCTCCTAGAATTTCCATTTGTGTTACTAGTAAATCAGCTGATGGATCTTGAATTATTTGTTCGAAAATTGTGGCTACTTCGCCATTGATTGTGTTTAGATCAGCAATGAATCCATCTTTGGTTGTCCTGACAACTTCTGTTGTGACTTGAGTGGTTCCTACGCCTGTAGCTCCTGTGGTATCTTCATCTTCACTATCTGTGGGTATTTCTCCAGATTGTGTACTGACTGGGACTTTGTTGCCCGACCCTTTGAAGTAAGGAATAGCTTGATAAAAACCAAATTTATACGTTACAGCAAAATCAAGGATGTCCTTATTTGCTCCTGTGTAAAGGTAATCATATTGCCTTACTGGATTGACATTGCTTACCACATCCACTGCTTCTTTTTTAAAATAATTTTCGCTTACAAAAAAAGGACGAACAATCCATAAAAATTTATACACAGGTCGATTCCCTCCACCGCCCCCCACAGTAGAAAGTATTTCTAATCTTGTTGTGGTTCGTAGTGCTTGTAAAAAACCTTCCTTTGACTTGATGGGTTGGCCGTTGACATCAAATTGACTCCTATAATATGTGCTTTCTCTGACTAAAGCTTCAATGAATGTCTGCATGCCGGTGCCTTTTGGGATTGTAATTTCCCTTCTGCGCCTATCCGGAGGACCTTCCTGTACATTACTAATGTTGAAAATATTTGAAGAATCACTATTTGCATCGTAAGGAATTTGTGAGTCAACTATTTCCTGATAAGACTCAGACAGAGAAAATTCATATACATCAGGTTCTTGTATTCTATTCTCTGCTTTTAAAGTTTGTAAAGTCGAATTATATTTTTCAAAAAAGTTTTTTAATACTTCTCCCACAGTGTCACCTGTGACTGTTATGTTCTCTGATGTTATGCCATGTAATTCTGTTTGTCCAAGATATGTGGCCGGCACACACTGTAATTGATAAGTTGTTACTCCTGCTTCCACATTCATTTCTACCGCATAGATGTGTATTGGAATACGTTTGACAGTATAGGGACTAGTGATGTCAGTAGGAACGCCCTTGTCATCCATACCCCTAAATTCAATTTTCAACAAAAATACCGCTTTCAAATGATTATCATATCCCAGTCTTTGGGCGGCGGTAATTAATGCATCCACAAAAGATGTTCCATATGGCTCAGTAATTTCAAATGTGACTTGATATACTGCACCAGATTGAGCTTGTGGTGTAGGCGATAGTGTGTTTCTTACCACTAGATTGTCAATATAATAATCATTTCCTAACACGCCAGCAGACTGTTCACCTTTCCCACCACTTCTAGCAATCAATATTTCTTCTCCCGCTCCTGCTGAGTTGAAATTTTCTTTACTAATGCATGATAAAGAAATTATATAATTGTAAGGTTCGAAATCAAACAACGGATTTGATCTTGGAATCACATTGGTTGGTCCAACATTAGATGTTGACGAAGATTCCGATGCTAGAGCTGAGCCAAAAGGAGCAAAATTGGTTTGTGGAGCACCCACTTGATCAATGATAGCATTTTTTTTTGAAACTTCCTCAAAATCATCTAGCACTAATTTTATGGATGCGGGTTTTGTTCTATCAGAACTTTGTTGGAAAAAATTTGTGTCAATAGCATTTGCTTTTTTGTTTTGAGATTGTTTAATAGGTCTATCAGACAAATTATCTTTGAATAAATTTATCCTTGACATTTTATATTCCTAAAAACTTATCAAGTGTGGTCTTCTTAGGTATTCTTATTGTTGTGCCAGGAACAAAGTCCCAGATAGGATCTGTAATTATGTCCATGTTCCTGTGCATGAATACCCACCAAAGTTTAGCCGATCCATACAAATCAAAAGCAAGTAGATCCGGTCTATTTTCATAGAATGAATCAATTTCGTAAACAATATCATCTTGTTCAAATGCAAACAATCTTTTACTCAGCAAACCTAACGATTCTCTTCCTTGCCGTGTGGTGTAGTAAGGTGATGTTTTAGAATATTGAGACATTAAATGAAGCCTTCATTTTTTGTTAGATCGCCGGAAGCAAAATCTTTTAGATTAAAGTTGCGTGATATTTTGTTTCTAGAGTACACTGGAACCACTGTGACAGATATCAAAGAATCTGTAGGAACATAATTCACTGAGCCGGTGCTCTCTGTTGCTAAAGTAGGCGAGCCTGTCATAGCATTTCTTTGTCCTGGTGATATGCCCTGCACATCTGCGTATCTGTTAGCCGCTCCAAATTGACCTGTGCCAGGAGCCACTATGGACTCTTCAAGAGCACTCCTACTGTCTCCGTTCCTTACGTTTACTCCAATGTAATCAACCTGTTCTCTCAATTCAACAGTAAAGTTCGTAATAACAATAGGAACGTCTTTGTAGATATAATCTCCGTAACCATTTAGTCTACACACTGGTGGTGGGTTCCCCTGGTTTTTTACCCCTCCATAATACATTTTTGTAACAGTCCTTAGAAAGTGTAATGAAGCAATCCAATTTTGTCCATCTTTTTGTGTCTGAACTGGAAAAGAACCTGCTATGGTCATTTGATCAACTTGTGAATTTTGATAAGCATAATACGGGAAGTTGTTGTGTACAACTGATCTGGCATCGTATGCCGCAGTGTGGGACATGTTAATAAAAGGAGTAACTGGAAAACGTAATCCTTTGAACTTTTGAAAAGACTCAGGAAATATAGGAGCACCGGCCATTAGATCATTATATACAGCATCCGATACGCTTATTTTGACTCCCCAATCGCTAGTTGCAGAGGGCGAACCTACGTTTGACTGAAGAGATGTTTGTTGTTTAGTATTGAATATTCCACCAATTGGCAATCCAGCTCTGGCCAGTCTGTTTGCTACAGAACTTGTGGCTCCTGTTAAAAAGTTAGAACCTTTGTTTAAAAAATTAGTAAATGATGCCATCAAAATATTTATTGCATAAATTAAGTATGTAGTTTATAATTAATACATGGCAATCAATTATCTCAACAACAAAGACATGCTGGCCGAAATACACAAGTCAAAGTCTACCTATTGTTCTTTTTTAACAGATGAGGACAAAGATTTTCACATCATTCTTCCGTCTGTGGACAAAATCAACATCCGCTCAATTGCTGAAGGCAAAAGGAATAAAGCAAAAGTTTTATCCAAAAAAACAGGTGAAAATATAAAACCAAAAAATTTTGAAAAAACTGATATTGTTTTTCGAATAATGACGTATGATCATATTCCAAATTTACAAAGAAAGGCAAAACCTAAAACTATAGCCGATTCAAAAGCAAAAGTAAATTTTCCACCATTCCAACATTGGCGATACAACGATAACAATGAATTAATATGTGTTGGCAAATCGCATTGGAAAGATGGATTACAAAACGGAAAATTTAGCACAACGCATGGAAAAATGACTCATAAATTGGCAAAAATGTTTTTACTGTTAACACAGAGATATGGCACTAGAGGCAACTGGCGTGGATACACATACAATGATGAAATGCAGGGACAAGCACTTATGCAGTTAAGCCAGATTGGTTTACAGTTCGATGAATCCAAATCGGATAATCCTTTTGCTTATTACACAGCGGCTATCACGAATTCCTTTACTAGAATATTAAATGTAGAAAAGAAAAATCAATCACTAAGAGATGATATCCTACAAGAAAATGGAATGATGCCATCACATACCCGTCAAATGGAATGGGAAATAAAACAAAAAGCCGAAAGAGATTTGGAAGCTAAAAATAAGAAGTTTTAAATTGACTATTGCATTATCATAACAATTATCTTATAATAGGACTCAATGCAAACTTTTAAACGTGCGGCTGTGTTTGCTGATATACACTTTGGCAACAAAGGTAATTCGCGACAGTTCAACGAAGATTGTGATCGCTATGTCGATTGGTTCATTGAACACGCTAAAACACAAAATTGTGACACGTGTATATTCCTAGGTGATTGGCATCATCAACGTGCCACCATCAATATTACTACCCTACAACATTCCTTAAAAAATTTAGAAAAGATTGCTTCTGCTTTTGAACAAAACTATTTTATTGTAGGCAATCATGACTTGTATTATAAAGATTCACGTTCGGTGAATTCAATAGAATTTGCCAAACACATTAAAAATTTAAATCTAATTCTGGAGCCATACTACACTGAGGATTGTGCGTTTATACCTTGGTTGGTGTCAGAAGAATGGAAGCAACTCAAAGATATGCCTGCGAAGCCGTACATATTTGGGCACTTTGAGTTGCCAACTTTCTTGATGAATGCTATGGTGTCTATGCCTGATACAAATGAACTAAAAGCAGATGATCTTAATCATCATGGCTATGTTTTTTCTGGACATTTTCACAAACGCCAGATGAAAGGCAATATACATTACGTCGGCAACGCATTTCCACACAACTACTCAGATGCCAACGATTTCAGACGTGGTTATATGGTGTTGGAACATGGTGGTGACCCTGTGTATCATGATTGGAAGGAAATGCCTGTGTATCAAACACTCAAACTAAGCGAAGTGTTACACAATACTTCAGTGCTTAAAAAAAGAGCTTATGTAAGAGTAGATATTGATACAGAAATCACGTATGAAGAATCAAACTTTATCAAGGATACATTTATTGGTCAGTATAAACTAAGAGAAATGACATTTATACAACAACGGGATATAACAGCACATGATTCGACTGATGTTTCACAAGCATTTGAATCGATTGATGAAATTGTACATTCGCAGTTGATGTCTGTTGATTCTGAACACTATGACAGAAATTTGCTGTCTGAAATTTATAAAAATTTATGATAAAACTAAAAACATTAACTGTAAAAAATTTTATGAGTGTGGGCAATGTTACCCAAGCAATTAATTTTGAAGGCCATGATCTAACATTAGTGCTTGGCCAAAATGTTGATCTGGGTGGAGATGATGCTGGTTCAAGAAACGGCACAGGCAAAACAACCATTCTAAATGCTTTATCCTTCGCCTTGTTTGGAGACGCACTTACAAATATTAAAAGAGACAATCTAGTTAACAAGACTAACGAAAAAAATATGATAGTATCTTGTGAATTTGAAATTGATGGGAAAAATTACAAAATTGAAAGAGGCAGAAAACCTGCTATTATTAAATTTTATGTTGATGGACAAGAAGACACAGATGACGAAGCACAAGGTGATTCACGAGAAACACAAAAAGACATAACCAAACTATTAGGCATGTCACATATAATGTTTGAAAATATAGTGGCACTACACACATATTCGCCGCCATTTTTTGGCTTGAAAGCATCAGAACAAAAAGACATAATTGAACAACTGCTAGGCATAACAATTCTATCCGAAAAAGCAGAAGTACTTAAGGAAGAACTAAAAGAAACTAAAGAAGTCATCAAAGAAGAAGAAATACGTCTGGATGAAATTGAACGCAATAATGAAAAAATACAATCATCGATTGATGCTTTGGCAACACGTCAACGTGGTTGGCGAGCACAACAAAAAGAAGACATAGAAAAATTAACACGTAGTTTAGAAGAATTAATGAAAGTTGACATAAAAGTAGAAATTGATAAGCATAAAAAACTTGAAACATATAGAGAAAACTTTGAAAAGAAACGCACATGGGAAAGAGAACTTGCGACTGTTCAAACAGCAATTAAACAAAGCACTAAACAACTAACAGAGATTCTTGATTCAATAGACAAAACACAAAACAAAACTTGTCCTACATGCGGTGGATCCATGGAGGATGAAAAGCATGAAATGATGGTTAAAAAACTGAACGATGACCGCAAGGAGTTTGAAAAATACGTTGAAGATTTAGTTTCACAAGAATCAAGTCTTACACAAAAAATAAAATCTGTTGGTGATCTAGAACAACCAGAAACTTACTATGATACAGCACAGGAGGCTTACAAGCATGAAAATACAGTGGAATATCTTGGGCAACAATTAGAAACAAAAACCAAAGAACAGGATCCATATCAAGAACAGATCGATGAATTAAGAAGTTCTGCTGTACAAGAATTATCATATGATAAAATGAATAATCTACGCAAACTATTAGATCATCAAGAATTCTTGTATAAACTTTTAACTTCCAAAGATTCATTTGTGCGTAAGCGAGTGATTGATCAAAACTTAACATATCTAAATTCAAGATTAGCATACTATTTGGACAAAACTGGATTGCCTCATGAAGTAAAGTTCCAATCAGATCTCACTGTTGAAATCACTGAACTAGGCAGAGATTTAGATTTTGATAATTTGTCAAGAGGAGAACGTAACAGACTAATCTTAAGTTTGTGTTGGGCATTTAGAGATGTGTGGGAAATGTTGTATCACAACATCAATACAATGTTTATTGATGAATTAGTAGACTCCGGCATGGACACAGCAGGAGTAGAAAATGCCATTGGCATATTAAAACAAATCGCAAGAGAGCGTCGTAAAAACATATATCTCATATCACATAGAGATGAACTACAAGGACGTGTTAACAATGTGTTGAAAGTAACCAAAGAAAATGGATTTACATCATACGCATTCACTGATATCGTTGAATAATGAATCTTAATATCTATAACAAATTAAAGCAGATTTGGCCTTGTTCTGATAAAACTTTGTTTGACACTTTTGGGGTTAAAGTGGATCAAGATGGTTTAGAGATAGATTCTTTGACCTATGAAATAAACGAAACAATTATGCACAAGTTTTTTTCTGAAATTTGGCAACCAAGATTAAAAAAGTTTAAATTTAGTGGTTTAAAATTAATAGATGAAATCAACTCTTTGAATCCAAGATCAGTTTTAGATGTTGGCTGTGGTTACAATGAATTTAAAGGAAAAATTAATAACTTAATAGGCATTGATCCTTACAATAAAAATGCTGATGTCAAAGTTAAGATAGAAGACTATCAGACTGAAGAAAAATTTGATGTAATTATTAGTCTTGGATCAACACATTTCGGGCCTCAACAAAAAATAGAAGAACAAATGTCTAAGATGTACAATTTGTTGCAGCCTCAAGGCAAAATATTTTTCCGTGTAAATCCTGGTATCAATGATGAATATGAAATGACAAAATGGATTAATTTTTATCCATGGAATGTGTTTTTTATAACTGAAATGGCAAAAAAATATAATTTTAGTGTATTAGATCTACGACATGATGCGTTTGACAGAATTTATTTTGTTTACGGAAAATTATGATTCCTTACACGCTTTTTTGACTTCTTTATCAAATTTGCCTTGTTTAACTTTATGAATGTATTTTTTGTTAGCATCTGATTTCAGCCAATCATTTAATAGTGGAGTATTATTGTAGGCAATTGGAAAATCTAGTTGCTTGGATAAACTTTTTAAGTATTTGGATCCATACAAATACAATGCTTCATGTGAAATAAAATAAGCCTCCTTCAAAAATTTTAATTGATCAATAAAATCCAAAGTTGAAAGTCTACCCCGGACCCTTTTTTGCTGTTGTTCCAGAATGTTTCTATCTCTAGCAATAACCAATATTTTTACTGTGAAATATTTTTTTGCTTCAGAAATAAATTGTTTGTATTTTGGAATATGAGTATGTTTATTTTTAACATAAGGGCATGAAATAGATGTTACAAAATTTTTATATGCTCCCGGGTCAAAATGTTTAAGTTTTTTAGGATCCTGCCAATATTGTTGAAATGGTTCAAGGTGATGTCCTTGCCATTCTTGCCACATCATATTCCACCCATTCACCTTAGGATGTAGATTGAAAATTTTAGCAAGTAAATGGTTACCGGACCCTTGTGGCCCGGTAACTATGAGCAGTTTAGGCAATCGCTGGTTTTTTCTGTGTTCCATATTGACTTATTAATAAAGCTAATATAGGTGATCCAAAAATAGCTATCAGTGTTCCTTGAAACGCTGTATCTGTGTACCCTAATTTGCCTAGAACAAAAAGGATTTCGCCCACACTAGCACAAATGGCGATGCCCCAGAACATGCCTTGTTCAGTTATCCAATGTGGTTTCATCAATGCTATCATCGACGGGAGCCAAACAGCCGCCCTAAGCACAGCAAAAAACAAAAACAAATACACCAACTGCATGCCTGGAATATTTGCTACAATTAATCCTGCTATTGCTAAAGCAATCATACCCCAACGAGCCCATGCAATCTCAGACCCACCTTTGAACTGATTGAATATGTCATGTCCAGTCATATTGGCCACGGAAGCAAACTGTGAATCAAGGATTGCTACTAATCCAGCAAACACCATGAACACAAACACAATGGCAGCTGCTGGTGGAAGAAACGTTGCAATAGTAATTGCGTTAGTAGTGCCCACCATATTGCCTGGAATATCTAATCCAGCGCCTGCGGCTAAAAATCCTAATAATCCCATCATGATAGGCACCACAATGAAAACAAATGACGCCAACACATACGAAGGGATTATGGAATCCTTTTTGATAGCAAATGCCCTTTGATAAAATGAATTGTCGCCCCATGGGCCTCCTAGATGTCCTAAGAAAGCTGCCGCACCAAAACCAGTAAACACTCCCCAAGCAAAAGGTGTGCCAAATATTGCGGCTCCTTCGCCTGTGCGTCCTCCTAGTCCTGCCACAACTGTGTCCCATCCTCCTGCTGAAGAAATTGCCCATGGCACAAGTATTATTACACCTGTCCAAACCACAACAATCTTGATAACTTCTGTTATTACAGTTGCTTTGAGTCCTGTTCTGAATGAATATAATATGGCCACTCCAGCCATAAGAAAAGTTGCTAGAGTATAATCAATGCCTGTCAAAACTTCAACAGTTTTCGAGCCTGCTAATAAATTTATAGCAAAAGCACAAGTGGCCAGCAGTAACATTTCTGCTACAAATAATGACTGTACCCTGCCGGAAAATCTTTTACGCAGATAACCAGAAAATGTAAACCCTTCTGGTTCATTAGATCTTATGCGTTTGGCAAAATAAGCAAACGCACCTAGAGTAAGGAAATTGCCTAAACAAAACCAAAACAATCCAACTAGGCCGTTTACATAGGCCTGTTGTGTTGATATAAAAAGTCCAGGCGCCCACAGCCAAGCGGCAGCGACACTGAGTGACCCTTGAAATGTGCCTAGTTCTCGTCTTGCGACAAGAAAACTAGTTTTTGAATCGTTGTAACCCCTTGAATACCAATAAGTCATTAATAAAGCAAATGCTCCGTATACTGCTAATATGGAAATTCCTGTGGATGGGGTAAACAACGGAAATAGTGACGTGACGTCCATTGTTGTTCTCCTAAAGATTGTCTATGAACTGTGCTAGAAGCACTGGGTTATGACACATTTAATTATCGTTTTTTAAACATAGAACCATGGACTCTGACTCTGATGTGGCCATTGTAATAGTCATCTGATTCTAGCACTTTCCTAGCAAACTGTTCTCTAGCTTCCACATATGACAGTTCTGCTTTGTTTCTGCACCAAAATAATATTTCCCTTAAAAAATTTTCTTGTCCTAACTGTTTAATGTCTTCAGTCAATGCATCTGATGAACCATAGTATTCACGCCAATCCGACTCCACTTTGTATCTGCGTCTATTTTTTCTGCCTTTGAGTGGTGGGCGTGATTTTTTGAACTCCACCAATTTTTTTCCTATGTATTTTTTGCCTGTTTGATTGTTAGTAATTTGGTACACAAATCCCACAAATCCTTCAGGTATTTCTTGTGCTGGTTTTCCTTTATACTGCCAAGTCATGTTAAGTATATAATGTATGCACCAGGCTTCACCTGAGATTGTTGACTCCATCACACAGTGGTTGGAAACATTTGTTGAACAACCACATCCTAGTTTTGGAAACATGCCTCCATGTCCATATGCACGTCAATTCAGGTTACAAAACAAAGTCCAAATCCTCGAAGTCAATACTGCCATATGGGATGAAACAAAAAAACAAATGGTTAATTGGACCGACGAATGGGAGGCAGTAATTATTGTATCAAAAGTTACGCAAATGAGTCATGGCTTGTTGAGTGAAAAAATATTTGCCTTAAACAAGCGTTTCAGACATCATGATCTAGTGGCACTAGAAGATCATCCAGACAGCGTGGAAACTATCGACGGCGTTGTTATGAATCATGGTAGTTTAGTTTTAGTGGTAATACAAAGATTAAAAAGGCTCAACCAATTTTCAAAAAATTTACAAAAAACAAAATATTATGACAAATGGAGTCAAGAAAATTTAGACGATGTTGTAACTTGGCGGTTCAACGACTAGCTGGTTTATGCAGTCCATATACGCCTTTGTACACACTTTCCAAATCCTCAAGATCTTCGACAAAACAATCAGCTTTAATGTGTTGAGCATACATGCCCATGTCTTGACTCCATTCTTTGCCTGTCCACCATTCAAAGCCAGGTATGTTGGCCTTGTAAGCACAAGATTGATCATATGAGGCTCCTAAATAAAACCAGTTGTAGCCTTTTTCATGTGCTGTTCTTATTTCATTATCCATAGAGAATCTGCCAAGATGTAGTCCAGGATTAGCATAGTCCCAGGCATACTGCCAGTTGTCAATGGAATGTCCATATTTTGTCCAAACTGACCATGCTACTAATTTGTCTTGATAGTAATAGCAGTAAAATGTTTCTTTGTCAGATATGTCAGCATTAGTAAATGGATATGAGTCATGAAACTTATTATATTCAATAAATCTATCATATACGTCTTGAAGTAGATTTTGATGTTTCATAGCAAATGTGCCAGACCATTTTTCTACAGACACCCCTTTGCGTTGTTTGTATTTTGAAGCTGCCTTGATATAATTTTTAATATTGATCCTAGAGGATCTAACCTGTAGCCAATTAGGGCCAACATCAATGAATCCTTGGGCAAGAGCTTGTTCTTGTTCTTCAGGATCAACTTGAGCCCAAACTTTGACCCACTGCATATCATATTTGTCAAGTCTGCCATATGGATGTTCATACCAAATCTTCATTGTGTCATTATAACACATCTAGCCAAAATGACACAAGACAAATTTCGACTGTCATAAAATAGTGTGCTAGGCAATCCAGGCAAACTTCAAAAAAAAAAACAATAAGGCTTACATAGCATCTTTGGTAATAGAGAACTACTCCATGAAGAATGGCGGCGAATC
>CAACVD010000587.1_pt1 | contig 17622 bp, 29 predicted proteins | sample 2381771 | NCBI WGS metagenome assembly CAACVD01 (sample SAMEA5211965, study PRJEB30684) | marine metagenome | biome: Marine; feature: Epipelagic; material: Water | collected 2015-10-15 | depth 15 m | reverse complement strand
ATTATCCGGCCCTGGATTACCAGGCCTAAAAAAAGATAAAATGACAGTTGACAGATAGTAAACTCTCCATTATATTAGCTTTAATTAAACAGGAGAACGAAATGCAACAAGAACAATTAAACGACTGCGAAATACAATTAAGGGAGATGGTTAATCACTACGCTGAAGACGTGGTAAACGGCTTAGTTAGATTTTACGAACTTGAAGAAGCCGAAGAAGGCGAGTATTACGAAGCCTATTCAGTAAAATACATAATAGACCAGGACGGAGAGTTTTCAGACGTAATGATTCTATTAGCCGGGGGCGGGCCGGTTGTTTGGCTCGATACCTGGGCAAGAGAAATCCAAGGATTTTGGGGAAGCGATAAATATTCAAGACATATTTATGACTTTGATTATATCTTGGATTTTTGGGAAGAGATGTATTCAGCTACCAGGTAGGCGGGGTTCGGGCCATAAATACAAATATTATGATCATCTGGACCCTGGCCATTCTTATTATACTAATACTCTATATCGTAGAATCTGATTAAGTTCCTGTATAGCCGCCCGCATTTATTTGCGGGTGTGCTGTTTACTATCTGTAATCTTTCATTTATAATGATCTCATCATTTAACTTATATACAGGAGAAAACAAATGACAAATTTAACACCAAAAGATTGCGATATTCTTATCGAGCTTCTTTACAGCCAAGTTATTGGATTATGCGACGAAGAGATAGATGAAATCGTTGAACAGAAATATTTTGATATTACATCTAAAGAAGAGGCTGATAATTTATATCTTAAATTGTTGGATTTAAGGAACGACCTGACTAGAAACTATATTGTTTCTCAAGTTGCAAAGGAGGATAAAGTTGAATCCTAAGATATTAATTGGCTGCGAAACGTCTGGAACAGTTAGAGAAGCATTTCTTAAACTTGGTTTCGACGCTTGGAGTTGCGATATCTTGCCGAGTGATATGCCTAGCAATAGGCATATCCAAGATGATATCCGAAACGTTTTACTAATGGACGATTGGCAACTGCTGATGGTTGCTCACCCGCCTTGCACGCGCCTTTGTAACTCTGGCGTTAGATGGCTAGACAATCCGCCAGCTGGCAAGACGGTTGAAGATATGCAGCGTGAATTAGATCAGGGAGCAGCTTTGTTCTCTGATTTATGGAACGCTGATATTCCTCATGTAGCAGTTGAAAATCCTGTTATGCATAAGCACGCTAAAGAAAGGATTTTGAATTATGAGCCTCCCGCGTTTAGTGTGCAGCCTTGGCAATTTGCTGACAGCGAAGACAGCGAAGATAATCAAAAGAAAAGGACTTGCTTCTGGACCAGAAATCTTCCCATCTTGCAGCCGACAGGAAATCTAGACGGCAAGACAGCCGGCGACAAAATACACAAGTGTGCGCCTTCTGCTGATAGATGGAAAATCCGCAGTAAGTTCTTTCCGGGAATGGCAGCCGCAATAGCTGACCAATACGGCAGACACGTTCTCCGGGAAACAAAATAAACTAGGATTCTTTTTGGTCGGAGTTCGGGACTCAATCGGACTCTGACTAAAAGTAGGTACCCTAAAATTTTTGAACAGATATATACTTAGGCTAGGACTAATAACTGTCACACCCAAAATTCATATTTTTTACAAAAGGGTCCCATACCCCCTATATATGTGTTATTATTTTCGGACATTCAGGTTGCAGGGTTAGATTCCAATTTTTGTTATCCCCAATCCTCTGGTATTTACTAGCCCTGCTTTTGAGAGGTCGTTATGAAAAAAGATATGATGAACGAACAAAACATGATGGGCATGCCCGAAGTCGCTCCCGTTATGAACCAAGAACAAATGGGTCAACAAACATCCTTGCAAGAAGGTATCGCACAACTTCCTGACGCCGAAAAAGCGCAAATGATGGAAAACTTTTTACAGATCCAACAAATTGTGCAACAACTAATCGCCCAAGGCGCTTCCGAAACAGATATCGAACAATTTTTAGCCGATATTGGCCTGACATTAGAAGATTTACAGTTTATTGAACAATTATTGACTCAAGAAGCCAATAATATGGGATTTACTGACTAAATCACGCAGTTTCTAGAGAATGCGTCTAGACCATCTATCCGATCAAGAAATAAAAGAAGCTTTAGTTTTGCAAGAACGGCTCGATTTATTGGCAAATCAAAAGAGTTGCCAAACAGGATTCTTAGATTTTATTGAATACATGTGGCCAGAGTTCATTTGCGGCCGTCATCACAAGATTTTTGCCGAAAAACTCGAAGGAGTCGCCAACGGTACTATCAAACGGTTAATTGTCAACATGCCGCCTAGGCATACTAAGTCTGAATTTGCCTCCACTTACTTTCCAGCCTGGATAATGGGCAGAGATCCTAGGAAAAAGATCATGCAAACCACCCATACAGGTGAATTAGCCGTCAGATTCGGTCGTAAAGTCAGAAACATGATGGATACCGACGAATACAAACGCATTTTTGACGGCGTTGAGCTGCAAGCAGACTCAAAATCAGCCGGTAGATGGGAAACCAACAAAGGTGGTGAGTATTTTGCCGCAGGTGTCGGCGGAGCAATTACCGGACGTGGTGCGGATCTCTTGATTATTGACGACCCGCACTCTGAACAAGACTCACTCTCGCCCTCGCAGATGGAAGCCTGTTACGAGTGGTACACATCCGGACCGAGACAGCGTTTACAACCAAAAGGCGCTATCGTTTTGGTCATGACCAGATGGAGCAATATTGATTTGACGTCTAAGTTGTTGGATGCGCAGAAAGAACCCGCTGCTGACCAGTGGGAGATAATAGAGTTTCCTGCTATTTTCCCGGAAACAGAAAATCCGTTGTGGCCTGAGTTTTGGCCGTTTGATGAGTTAGAGAAAGTCAGAGCCTCTTTGCCCGTTATGAAATGGAACGCGCAGTGGCTGCAAACGCCAACGGCTGAAGAAGGTTCTATTATAAAAAGGGACTGGTGGAATACCTGGGAACACGAAGAGTTGCCTGGTGTGAGCTACATCATTCAATCTTACGATACCGCGTATTCCAAAAAGACCAACGCCGACTATTCGGCGATCTCCACTTGGGGTGTCTTCCGGCCAACGCAAGATGCGCCTGATTCGTTGATACTCTTGGATTGTCAAAAAGGCAGGTGGGACTTTCCAGAACTCAAACGTATTGCTTACGAAGAATATAAATACTGGGATCCAGACATGACTTTGATTGAGGCGAAAGCATCAGGGACTCCGTTGACGCACGAATTGCGCCGTCTCGGCATACCCGTCGTTAATTACAGCCCCACGAGAGGCCACGACAAAACCACAAGAATGCATTCGGTTGCCCCTATATTTGAATCTGGCTTAGTGTGGGCTCCGGTTAAGAAGTTTGCTGAAGAAATGATTGAAGAGTGTGCGGCTTTTCCTTTTGGTGCCCACGACGATTTATGTGATACTATGACGCAAGCGTTGATGCGTTTTCGTGAGGGTGGTCTGGTATCGTTGAACGACGATTACGAAGACTTCGAGAAAGCGCCCGTAAAAAGAATATATTATTAATGGTTATTTTTATTACACAATACGAAGAAGACGGTAAAGTATTTGCAGGCCCGTATATCGTTGCTGAGAATATTGCTGATGCGAATAAACAAGCCGAACGTTTTCAGGTGGAGTTAGTGGGAGAACTGATAAACATGATTCCTTTAGAGTATTTCGAAGAAGACAGGCTGGTGCACTAATGGCACTCGGTCCGGTTATCAAAGGCTTAGTGGCTTTATCGACCGTTATTGCCAAAAACTTTGCCAAAATTAAAAAGATGAAAGCCGACAAGGAACGAGATGCACTTGTTGCAAAAACCGATAAAGATTTACAAGACCTAGACCGCCAAGCCGGCAACGTTAGATTGAAACAAAGCGACGCGACTAAATTTATTGATGACTTGGAAGGCCAAAAGGCCTCAGAGTTACAAAACTACGCCAATCGTGTCAGTAACGAATTACAACCATTCAGACCAAAACAGGATAAAAAAAAGCAACTTGAATTGTTAGCTAAGTTGAAGAAGAAGTTTCCTGGGTCCAACGATATTGATTAATTATGGCTATTGAGAATCAAACCGAAACCACGCCAACGGACGTTGAAACCAACGAATTGTTACAGACGATAGATACGGTTCAAGAAAGCGCGAACTTTGAAGTTATGCCTGACGGCAGCGCCGTTGAGATGACCGAAGAAACAGAAGTTATGGACGTAGGGTTCTACGATAACTTAGCGGAAGTTTTAGATCCCAGCATGCTTAACAGTATAGCCAACGAATTGCGCGACGGTTTAGAGAAAGATAAATCTTCACGCGAAGACTGGGAAAAAACCTATACCGACGGTTTGAAGTACTTAGGCATGCGTTTTGACGAAGAACGTTCAGAACCTTTTTCTGGAGCTAGTGGTGTGATCCACCCGTTGTTAGGGGAAGCTGTTACCTCCTTTCAGGCGCAAGCTTACAAAGAATTATTACCCGCTGGGGGCCCTGTCAAAACTAACGTGGTAGGGGCCTACGACTCAGCAATTGAAGAGCAAGCACAACGCGTGCGTGAGTTCATGAACTATCAGATTGTGCATGTAATGGAAGAGTTTGACGAGGAACTCGATCAATTATTGTTTTACCTACCGCTTGCCGGTTCTGCGTTCAAGAAAGTTTATTACGACGCAGCGCTCGGCAGAGCCGTTGCTAAATTTATCGCTCCCGAAGATTTAATCGTACCCTATTACACAACTGACTTAGAAAGTTGTCCGCGCATCACTTGCGTCGTTAAGATGCCAGAGAACGAGGTGCGTAAATTAATGGCACTAGGGTTTTATCGACGCGTTGATACCTCCGGTACCACCGTTGATGAAAACTCCCAAGTATCCGAAGAAATAGATAAACTCAGCGGACTCGAACCTAGATACGATACCGACGAAGTTAGCTTATTATATGAAATCCACTGTAACTTAGACTTGCCTGGTTTTGAAGACGCAGACGAACAAGGTGTGACCGGCGTAAAACTGCCGTATATCGTCACCCTTGATAGTTACAGCAACCAAGTTTTATCGATCAGAAGAAACTTTAGTCCGGAAGATCCTTTGAAACAAAAGACAGAATATTTTGTTCATTACAAGTTTTTACCAGGACTAGGCTTCTACGGGTTCGGGTTGACGCATATGATAGGCGGGCTTTCCAAAGCGTCAACCTCCATCCTTAGACAATTAATAGATGCGGGTACTCTGGCTAACTTGCCTGCTGGTTTTAAGACGAGAGGTATCCGCATCAGGGATGAAGACACCCCGATCCAGCCTGGTGAGTTCAGAGACGTCGACGCGCCTGGTGGTTCGTTGCGAGAATCCATACAGCCGTTACCGTTCAAAGAACCTAGCGGTACGTTGTTGAATTTATTAGGAGTCTTAGTTGATTCCGGTCAAAAGTTTGCCTCTATTGCAGAAATCAATACCGGCGCTGGCAATACGCAAGCACCCGTTGGCACAACTCTAGCGTTGCTGGAAAGATCCACCAAAGTATTATCAGCTATTCACAAACGTTTACACAACTCGCAGAAAAAAGAATTCAAATTATTATCAAAAGTATTTCAAGAATACTTACCGCCTGAATACCCGTATGTCGTTGGTAGCGCTGATAACAGCATCAAACTGTCTGATTTTGACGAGCGTATCGATATCTTTCCGGTATCAAACCCTGACATGTTCAGCACCGCGCAACGCATAACGATGGCACAAGAAATGATGCAGTTAGTCCAATCTAACCCAGAAATACACGGCCCGAACGGCATCTACGAATCTTACAAAAGAATGTACGCTGCTATTGGTGTGGATAATATTGACCAAATATTACAACCGCCACCGCCAAGCGATCCGGTACCTGTTGAAGCTGGTTTTGAAAACCAAGCGTTATTGTTAGGTAATCCAGCGCAAGCGTTTCCAGAACAGAATCACGACGCGCACGTTGCCACCCACATGTCGTTGTTGAATACACCTGTGGTGCAATCCAACGCACAAGTACAAGCTTTAATCATTTCGCACATCATGCAGCATTTACAAATGAAAGCCGATATCTTGGCGCAAGAACAAATGCCACCAGAAGTGTTAGCACAATATCAACAGATCATTCAGCAAGCAGAACAGCTAAGTCCAGTCGAAGCCCGTCAAGCACAAGCGCAAGCAGACGGTATCTTGGCTCAGTTCTCTGCACCTATCATGTCGCAGTTGGTGATGGAATTTAACGAAAAGATCGCCGCGCCTAGCGACGAAGATCCGCTCGTTACCATAAGAAAACAAGAGCTTGCTTTGCGTGGTCAAGAGTTAGCTCAAGATCAACAACAGTTTGCTGTTGACCAAAAAAGACGTGCTGCTGAAGCCGCGCGTGAGGACATGATCGATCGCGAAAGAATTCAAACCCAAGAAGATATTGCCGGCATGCGTGATAGCACCGCCAGGGCAAGACTTGAACAACAAAAGATTTTGACGCGCGAAAAGAACCGTACTTAATGGCAAAAACACGAACCGTTATCTCGGTCGATCCTAATAAACGTAAGAATAAACACACTTCTCAAGGCAACGGCGGTAGCCGTAATACCGTTGTGCGCAGCAAACAAGGTAAAAAACAATTCAAAAGATATCGCGGTCAAGGTAAATAAATCTTGCAAAAAATATAATCTTCTTAGAGAATTGGCACATGATTAAAAAAATTGACGCACAAAATCAGAAAACCCCGACAGCGAAGAAGATGAACTCTTATTCAAACAAGGGTAGTGTCGCGTATGCTAAGCAAGAAACTTTTGTTGCCAATACCAAACCAAAACCAGGTATGGGTAAAGGCAAAGCAAAAGGAGTAGGCGCAGCAGAGTTTGGCACTAAGTTTTCTGGTGTGTATTAATGTCTGTAATTTGGATTAGCCAAAAGTATTTGCAAGAGCTTGAAGAATCAAAACAAGCAATACAAGATCAAATGCTGGCTGGAGTCAAAGATATACAGCAATACGAATTTCTGCGAGGACGTTACAGCTCTCTCGTTGAAGCAGAAGATAAATATAGAGAGCTGCTAGATAGAGTAACAGACGATGACATCAGTAATAGTACCTGACCACGTTGCAAACGAGATAGAACAAGAAAAAGTCGAAGAAGCTACCACTAACGAAGACAGCGCTTACGTCGAGCCCCAAGAAAGAGTTTTAGATCCGTCCCTATTGGACAAATCCATATTAGAAAGAATGCCGCAACCGACAGGATGGCGTATTCTTATTTTGCCGTATAAAGGCAAAGGGGTTACGGAAGGCGGAATACACTTAGTTCAGCAAACATTAGATAGAGAGTCTCTAGCTACTGTGGTTGGCTACGTTGTTAAAATGGGACCTGATTGTTACAAAGATACAGCGAGGTTTGCAAAACCTTGGTGTGAAGAAAAACAATGGGTGTTGATAGGGAGATACGCGGGAGCACGCTTCAAGTTGGGGGATGATTCTGAATGCAGAATAATAAACGACGACGAAGTTATAGCTACCATACTAGATCCAGACGACATCCTTGCAGTATGAGGTAAAGATGACAGAAGAAGCGATAGCTAACGAAGAACTAGAACAACCAGAGCCAGGCGCCGAGGTTGAACTTGAAGAACCTAATTTAGAAGCGGTACAAGAAGTCGAAGAAGATGCTGAGGCGGCCCAAGCCGTTGAGGATGTTTCTGAAACTGAGGAAGCTAAAAAAGAGGAAGAACTTGAAGATTATTCTTCTAAAGTACAAAAAAGAATTGGTGATTTGACCAGAAAGCTCAGAGAGGCTGAAAGAGGTAGAGATTCAGCATTAGAGTATGCTAAAGATATACAAACTGAAAACTTTAAATTAAAAACTACCAACACTAACTTAGATAAAACTTATTTATCTGAAGCAGAAAACAGATTAGCATCACAAAAAGAGCAGACGGTAAATGCTTTGAAACTAGCGCACGAAGCCGGTGACTACGACAAAATAGCTAAAGCCCAAGAGGTTTTATCAAAAATAGCCGTAGAAGAAAGCAAAGTACAGGATAATTTAAAAACGCATGAAACAAGGGTCGTTGAACAAACTGCAGAGATGCCGCAGAGAGTTCAACAACAGATTAGAAAGCCAAGCGCAAAGACAGAAGCTTGGGCTGAAAACAACCCTTGGTTCGGCGAAGATCCGATAATGACGGATGCAGCCAAAACTATTCATGAACAAGTAATTTATGAAGGGGTTGAGCCAGAATCTGATGAGTATTACAATGAAATAGATTTGCGTATGCGGTCTTACTTTCCAAAGCGTTTTGAGGGCGACCAAGAAACAACAGAAGAGAAAGCAAAACCTCAGCAAAAAGTTGCATCAGCCGGTAGAGTTGATGCTACTTCAAGCGGAAAGAGAAAAGTAAAATTGACTCCTTCTGAAGTGCAAATGGCAAAAAAACTTAACGTACCGTTAAACGAGTACGCTAAATATGTTAAGAGGTAAACGATGACAGACCAGCAAAAAGCAAATAACGAACAAAACAGAACTTCGCGTTCTGCTGACACACGAGCTAAAAAAGACGCTCGCAAACCTTGGAGTCCACCAACAATGCTGGATACTCCCCCTGCTCCGGACGGTTATACATACCGCTGGATAAGAGCAGAAGTAGTCGGTCAAGAAGATCGAAAAAACGTCACCTCTAGGCTTAGAGAAGGTTTCGACCTTGTTCGAGCTGAAGAGTTAGACGGTTTTGAGATCCCTTCACTCGACGACGGAAAGCACGCTGGGGTAGTTTCTGTGGGTGGTTTGCTATTGGCTAAGATACCTAATGAGACGCGTGAGGAAAGAAACTCCTATTTCGAACAACGCGCCCAAACGCAGCAAGATGCGGTTGACAATGATCTCATGAGGGAATCCGATCCGTCCTCTCCGATTTTAAAACCGGAAAGGAAATCAAGCGTAACTTTTGGTGGTGGATCACGCGAGTGACCACTAAACTTTAACTAACAAAATAGGTGACTTATTATGGCTAATAAAGATGCCCCTTTCGGAATGCGCCTTGTTGGTAAATTGGGCTCTGGTGTCGCTAACGGCGGAACAACAGAGTATTCAATTGCCTCAGGAGCATCTGGAAATATCTTTTCAGGCGATGCTGTCAAAATGGCTGCCACCGGTACTATCTTAGTAGCGGCTGCTGGCGATGAAATATTAGGTGTGTTTAGAGGATGTAGTTTTACTAACAGTGATGGTGAAACCGTGTTTTCTTCGCATTTTCCTACTGGGACGGTATCTTCTGACATAGTAGCATTTGTAGAAGACGATCCTGACGCTGTATTTGAAGTACAGTGTGCTGGTTCTTTAGCACAAACTGATGTTGGCTTAAACGCTGATATTTCTTACACGAGTGGTTCAGTGAAAACTGGCATGTCGGCTTTAGAAGTATCTGCTACAACAGCGGCAACTAGTGCACAACTAAGAATCATGGGATTTTCTGGCGACCCAAGCAACAACGAGCTTGGTTCAGCTAATGTAAATGCTATTGTAACAATTAATGAGCACTTCTACCGTGACAAAACAGGAGTTTAATAATGGCGATTAATAGAGCGCAATTAGCGAAAGAATTAGAGCCAGGCTTAAACGCCTTGTTCGGTATGGAGTACTCAAGGTACGAAGCTGAGCATGAAGAAATTTTTGAAACAGAAACTTCTGACAGAGCTTTTGAAGAAGAAACTCTTATCGTGGGTTTTGGTAACGCTGAAGTAAAATCTGAAGGTAGCGGTGTAAGATTTGATACTGCTAACGAAGGATATACTTCAAGGTACACACACGAAACAGTTGCTTTGGCATTTGCTCTTACTGAAGAGGCTGTCGAAGATAATCTTTATGATAGGCTTGGTGCTAGGTACACAAAAGCACTTGCTAGATCAATGGCAAATACAAAGCAAATCAAAGCTGCTTCTGTATTGAACAACGCGTTCAGTACAACTGGTGGTGATGGTAAAGCTTTAATTGCTACAGATCACCCTATGGGGGGTGGTGGATCTTTGGCAAACCGTGCAACAACTATGGCGGATCTTAACGAAACTTCTCTTGAAGACGCTTTAATTAGTATTTCTACGTTTACGGACGACAGAGGACTAACTATTGCTTTGAGAGGAATGAAGTTAATTATTCCACCTCAACTACAGTTTATTGCAGACAGACTTTTACAGTCTCCTGGAAGACCTGGAACTTCTGATAACGATATTAACTCTATCAGAAACATGGGTATGCTTCCTGACGGTTATGTTGTAAACCATTACTTGACAGATACTGATGCATTTTTCATCAAAACTGACTGTCCTGACGGTTTCAAACACTTCCAAAGAAGTCCATTAAGCACAGCCTTAGAGGGTGACTTTGATACTGGAAACATGAGATATAAAGCAAGAGAAAGATATTCTTTTGGCTTCTCTAATTTTAGAGCAGTTTTCGGATCTCAAGGTGCATAAAGAACGGAGATTACGACGTTTTTAACTCAATCGTAATGAAATCAGGGGGCTTCGGCCCCCTTTTTTTTTCAATTGCTTTCATATATCTACCGTAGTAAAATTTTCTAATAATTAGCTTGATGAGGGCCGGCAACGGTTTCCATTAATACAAACAAAAGGAGTTCATAATGGCTAATCCACACTTTCAAAATTTAATATTATGGGCGGGTAATACTGTTGCTACTGAGCACAAGAAAAACCAGCCTATGTTCGCACCATATCCATCAGACCAAACATTTTATATGTATCACAATGACTTTTTTACATATAACTCTGGCGATTGGACTATAACAACTACAGAAGCTGGTACAGGTAGTGCATCTGAAGCAGTTACTTCATCAGCCGGTGGAGCTTTATTGCTTACTAACGCTGCTGGTGATAACGATTTAGACTTTCTGCAACTTAAAGGTGAAGGTTTTAAATTAAGCACCAGCAAGAAAGCATACTTCTCAGCTAGATTTAAAGTAAGTGACGTAGATCAATCAGACTTCGTAATGGGTCTTGGTATTACCGACACAACTCCATTAGATACAACCGATGGCGTTTTCTTTATTTCAGCAGACGGCGACGCAGGACTAGATTTTTTGGTCGAAAAAGATAACAGTGCAACCACTACTGAAGATGTTGCAACTATGGCTGATGATACATTTATTACAGTCACTTGGTTTATAGATCCTGATGCTTCCAAAGTATTTTATTCTGTAAATAATGCAGCGCCAGTAGGTGTTGTGAACACAAACTTACCAGACGATGAAGAATTAACCGTTTCATTTGGTATTCAAAATGGTGAAGCAGTAGCTAAAACCATGACTATTGACTACGTTGTAGCAGCAGTTGAAAGATAAGGAGTAAATTATGGCTGATACAGTTACATCTCAGACCATCCAAGATGGCGAAAGAGTTGCAGTCTTAAAATTTACCAACGAGTCAGACGGTACCGGTGAAGCTTCAGTAAAAAAAGTTGATGTATCAGCACTGTCTTCTAACAATGAAGGTAAAGCTTGCACCAGTGTATCTATAGCTAGAATACATTGGTTTTGTAGAGGCATGGGTGTTGATGTTGAGTTCGATGCAACCACCAATGTTTTAGCAGTAACCTTAGCTCCTGATAGTTCTGGTGATGAGTATTTTGACCAGTTTTCTGGCATACCCAATAATGCTGGTTCAGGAGTAACTGGCGATATTGACTTTACTACGGTTGGACACTCAAGCGGTGATGCGTATTCTATAATTTTGGTGTTGAACAAAAATTATGAATAATGGCTGAATATCAAGGCAAAACAGTAACTCTGAACAGACCTAGAGCTCTTCGTAAAGGAGAGCCTGGGTATGGAAAAAAAAGAAAAGTAGTTTTTGTAAAAGGTTGTAGTAGCGAAAGCTCTAGAGTCAAACGCATAACCTTTGGTGATGCTAAACTTGGTATGCACAAAGATAGCAAAGCAAGAAAGAAATCTTATTGCGCTAGAAGTAAAGGTATGGGTGGCACTACGGATAGATGTAGTGCTAACTATTGGGCTAGAAGAGATTGGGATTGTTAGATGGCACAAGCTAAAATAAATAAAGTTGTCAAAGGCTTAAAAAAGGCAAGCAAATCACATGCAAAACAAGCTGAAACATTAGAATCAATCAAAATGAAAAAAGGCGGTAAAGTAAAAAGTGGCGGTAAAATTTGTCCAGAGGGTAAGGCTTGGGCAAAAAGAACATTTGATAAATATCCTTCAGCTTATGCAAATATGGCTGCATCTAAATATTGTAAAGATCCCAACTATGCAAAAAAATCAAAAAGACAAAAGAAGGCTAACGGTGGTCCAGTTTCTATAAGAGGTCAGGGAATTGTAATGCGACAGAGGTTGAGATAGTGGGACAATTAGCAGAGTGGCGTAAACAAAACTGGCTTCGTATAGGGACAGACGGTTCAATAAAAGGGCCTTGCGGCACAAGTAAAAATAAAAAAAATCCTGACAGATGTTTGCCAGAGTCAAAAGCAAGAAGTTTGTCGAAATCAGAAAGAGCAGCAACCGCTCGTAAGAAAAAAGCTGCAGGATCTCAAGGAACACAATTTGTGGCAAATACGCCCAAAGCAAGAGTAACTAAAAATAAAGGAGGAGCAGTGTTAAAAAATAGACAAAAAGCTGACTTAGATAAAGACGGTAAAATTAGTTCATACGAAATGAAAAGAGGCATGGCAATAGAAAAAGCTATGTCTCAACAGAACCGCGTCAAGAAAAAAAATGGTGGGTTTATAGCCAGGGGCTGTGGTAAAGTTATGAACAATAAAAGAAAAGTAACCACTATTTCGTAAGATTATGGCTAAGACAAAACAAGATAAAGAGATTGAAGCTAAACAAAAAGCTAGAGAATCTGCAAAAGTAAGAAAGGACAAACCAGTAGCGGACGAGCGTATTTATTACAATATGCCTAAGAAAAAAACTACTGCTGCCAAAAAAACTACAAAAAAGGCAACTACTAAAAAAACCAGTAAATAGGAGCTAACATGTACAAAAGAACAAAAGGTTATGCTAACGGCGGTAAAGTTAAGTCCAAAGGCATGAAAAACGGCGGTATGATGAAATCTAAAGGAATGCGTAACGGCGGACCTATGAAGTCTAAGGGGATGAAAAATGGCGGCATGATGAAATCCAAAGGGATGAAAAATGGCGGCAAAGTTATGTCAAAAGGTATGAAGAACGGTGGCAAGGTCAAATCTAAAGGCATGAAAAACGGTGGTAAAGTCAAGTCAAAAGGCTATAAAAACGGTGGCAAAATTATGTCTAAAGGCTATAGGAGGGGAGGAAGAGCTAAGAAGTAGTGGCCTATCTATATAGCAATATCCCGTACTTCAAGTGCTGGGTAAGAAAAGAATACACACATAATCACGAAAAATATCACGGCGAGTTCTTACACGCTATGGCCGTTGGTGTTACGACTATGCCGTGCAGATGTTTGAGTTTCCAAGTCATTTTTACTGGTATAGAACCGGAAGGTGAAGAAGAGGATACTGTGCACGGCGGTGCCATGTGGGCAAGAATGCCAATAACTGCTTTAGTTGCAGATATACCTTTAGAAGAGTGGCCTGAGCCTATGGCTGTACATGACGCACAACCCTGGGATTGCTCCTCACACCATAACTCTGTTTATGTAATTGATCGCGCTACTCCTTGTCCTTGGATGGCAAAAATAGACGGTCAATTTTTTCCAGCTAAATATTTATTTACGGTTGATTATTCAGAAAATGAAATAGCCGATGATCCTGCTCAACACAAGCAAAGTCATGTTATGCAATTACTAGATGCTGGCGAGTGGACAGGAAATATTGTGGCTTTACCAAATAACAGAGTAAGGGTTACTCATCCAGCTTGGTTTGAAACCGGACAGGGAGCTCCAGATTTTCGACCATCTGCACATATACACTACTCCAAATCTGATTTAGACTATACCCTTGACGTAAATAGAATTTTTGACAATTTATATGCTGAGGATGATTGATGGCACTTTCAGGAAGCACAAACTTTGAACCAAACGTTGCTGAGTTTATAGAAGAGGCATTTGAGCGATGCGGTTTAGAACTTAGGACTGGTTACGATTTAAAAACAGCAAGAAGATCCATAAACCTTATGTTAGCAGAATGGGCAAACAGAGGACTAAACCAATGGACAATAGAGCAAGATACACAAACGGTTACACAAGGCACTACTGAATATTCTTTGAATGCAAATGTGATAGATGTTCTTGATGTAGTGGTAAGAAGAACTGTAAACACTACGCAAACCGATATCAGCATGAACAGAATATCAAGAAGTGAATATTTAAATATACCTAATAAAACAACGCAGGCCAGGCCTTCACAATTTTTTCTCGAAAAGTTAAGCACTCCTAAATTGAAGATTTGGCCTGCACCAGAAAACTCAACTGACATTTTAGTTTTTAATAAAATGGTAAGAATGGATGATGCAGATAAAGCTATTGACACAATGGACATGCCTTTTAGATTTTATCCTTGTTTTACTGCGGGTCTTGCATACTACCTTTCACTTAAAAGAGCCCCTGAAAAAACCGCACAACTAAAAGCTATTTACGAAGAAGAATTCAGAAGAGCTGCTGATCAAGACGAAGATAGAGCTTCATTTAGAATTAGACCTGATATCAGGGTGATGTAATGGCTTATGCAACTGGGAAGTTTGCTAGAGCTTTATGTGATAGATGTGGTTTTGAATATAAACTAAACGAGCTCAAAGAAGAATGGAACGGAGCAAAAACCTGCCATTCTTGTTATGAAACAAAGCATCCGCAATTAGAACCCCCCAAAGCTAAATCAGATCCAGAAGCTTTATATAAACCAAGGCCTAACAATGATGTCGAAGGGGGTGAGGGATTTATAGTTGTAAGCTATAAAAACAGTACAGCTACAAATTATCTTGATGAAAATATATTAGGATCAAACTTTCAAGGAGTCTCTACTACAGCGTCTGTGGGTAGCGTAACTACAACAGAAAACGTGCCATCAAATAGAGCTGTTCCAGATGGTGTATCAGGAACAAGTGCTTTGGGTTCTGTTTCTGTTACAGGAACGACTGTAAACGAAACATTAACCGGCCAAGCTGGAACGTTATCTTTAGGAACTGTTTCTGTGACAACAAGTTCAGTCACAACTTATACAGTAACAGTTGCTACTGGCACTAATTCTTATGGATATGGCAATAAATATTATTTAGATGGGTCTCTAAGTCCGACGCTTAATTTATCCGAGGGTAGCACCTACAGATTTGATCAATCAGACTCGTCCAATAGCGGACACCCGCTTAGGTTTTCTACTACGGCTAATGGCACGCACGGCGGCGGATCAGAATACACAACTGGTGTAACAACTAATGGAACACCGGGTTATTCAGGAGCATACACACAAATAACTGTAGCTTCTGGGGCGCCAACATTATATTATTACTGTACAAATCACTCTGGTATGGGTGGAACTGCAAACACACCTTGATATGACGTTAGCTGAACTAAAAACTTTAATACAAAACTATACCGAAAATACAGAAACAACTTTTGTAAACACGCTTGACGACATTATAAAAACAACAGAAGAAAGAATATTTGAACTTGTACAGTTTGATTTTTTTAGAAAGAACGTACAAGGTAACATGTCTACTGGTAACAGATTTTTGACTTGTCCTACAGATTTTATTATGAGTTTTTCACTAGCTGTTATTAACAACGGTGATTACACATATTTAGATAAAAAACATCCAAGTTTTATGCAAGAATATAACGTAGATCCTTCAGATACTAGTCTGCGAGGATTACCTTTGTACTACGGTGATTTTGATAAAGAGTTGTCTACAGGGTCAACAAACGGCACTACAATAATATTGGCACCAGTTCCAGATCAAGCTTATTCTGTAGAATTACATTATTTACACAAACCAAACAGTTTAGTCACTGACACAACAGGAACTTGGATTTCCCAAAATGCCAGAAACGGTTTGTTTTACGGATGTTTAGTGGAGGCTTATACTTTTATGAAAGGTGAGCCAGATTTAATACAATTATACGAAACTAGATTTAACTTAGAGATGGCCAGGTTGAAGAATAGAGCAGAGGGAAGAGGAAGGCGAGACGAATACCGTTATGATTCGTTAAGATCGCAAGTTAGTTAATTTGGCAAAAATAAAAAAGTTAAAAGGCAAAACAGTTGCAATTGTAGGCCTTGGTAAATCTTGGTTTGATTACTGTTTGGCAAAAGCACACGCCAGTCACTTCGATGAAGTTTGGACTATCAATGCGGTTGCTTCTGTCATTTATCACGATAGAGTTTTCATGATGGATCCTTCGTCCAGATTTCTTGATACAGATGATGCTGGCGGTCAAACTGGCAGTATGCAAAAGGTTTTGCAAGAACACAAAGGACCTATATACACTTGTGAACTAGATAAAAGATGCCCAGGTCTGGTTGAATATCCTATTAATGAAGTGCTAAAAGCCACAAATTGTCATTACATAAATAATACCGTTGCCTATGCAATAGCTTTTGCTTTGTACAACGAAGTAGCCGTTTTAAAATTATTTGGTATCGATTTTTCTTATCAAGGTAATCTTCATTTTGCAGAGTCAGGCAGGGCTTGCGTAGAATTTTGGTTATCGAAATGTATAAGCGAAGGCATGCAAGTACAAGTAGCAGGGACAAGCGGTTTATTAGACACTAATGTACCAGCCGAGCAAAAATTATACGGCTACCATCGTTTGAGTGATCCGTTAGTTGTTTTAGAAGACGAAAAAGGACTATTAACCAAGAGAGTTAGCGAAATGACTGTAAACAAAGTAGAACAACAACCTATTTTAATAGGCAGAGAAGATAATCATTTGAAATCTCCAGAGCCAAAAAAATGGTAATTAAAATAACACCTGATGGAATGCCTGAACTTGGCGTTGTGGAAGTTGCCACAACTAATTTTGGTGGACATCCGCCTGAATACTGGGCCGAACGACTTACAGAAAAATTAGTGGGTACATCAGAAGATTTGGAACCGCATATAGAAGCGCAAGCTAAAGCTTATCAAGATCAGATAAAACAAGTTTGTTTAATTTACATAAAAAATGCTATAAAATCTTACAAAGCTAGTTTGATTCAAGAACTGTTAAAGGGAGGAGAAGAAGAACTGGCTAACATAGTAAAAAGGATATAATTATGGCTATAACATCTACGCTGACAACCAGCTTTAAAAAAGAGCTTTTAACGGCAACTCATAATTTTGCAACTAACGGTAACGCTTTTAAACTAGCGCTTTACACGTCTTCAGCAACTTTAGGAGCTACGACAACTGCTTTTACTACTACAGGGCAAGCAAGCGGTACTAACTACACTTCAGGCGGAGGAACTTTAACTAAAGTTGCACCAACAAGTTCTGGTACCACAGGTTTTACTGATTTTGTAGACCTTACTTTTAATACGGCTACCATTACTGCTAGAGGTTGTATGATTTACAACGACACTAATAGTGATAAATCAGTTGCTACTATAGACTTTGGTGGAGATAAGACATCCACTGCTGGTGATTTTACAATAGTATTTCCTGCCGCCGCTGCGTCTA
>CAACVD010000585.1_pt1 | contig 17659 bp, 15 predicted proteins | sample 2381771 | NCBI WGS metagenome assembly CAACVD01 (sample SAMEA5211965, study PRJEB30684) | marine metagenome | biome: Marine; feature: Epipelagic; material: Water | collected 2015-10-15 | depth 15 m | reverse complement strand
CTAAACTATTTTCAATTGTAGCGTCAATCTGTAAAGCAGCTTTTCTAAAGTTATCACTGGCTAAATCAGTCTTTTTCGAGAAGTTTTGGACATCAATACCAGCCTTGGTCAATGCGTTAGCTAACTCAACAAGAGAAATATCAAACTCTTCATTTACTGCAGTAAGTGCTCCTCGAAGTGCTGCTACTCTCTCAGTAGCGGCATCTTCAGCAGCCTTTAATGCATTTTTATTACGTGTTGTGGCTAACTCGGTCTCAGCCTTTGCTAGGGCTATAGCACCCTCTTCTAATCCCTTAAATCTAGCCTTACCTTCTCCATCAGGATCAAGCCTATCAAGAATACTAGTAATTTCACTACCTACTTCTGACTGAGTTTGATCAGCTCTGACATCAGTTAAAATAGATCTCAAAGTGTTAACGTCTAGATCAGCAATAACTGGTGTACCCGCAGCTGTCAATCTTTCTTCAATCCTGTCCTTTGTTCTCTGTGATAAGTTATCACCTGCAACACTTTCTTCAATCGCTCGAATTGCGTTTGCTGAGAAGTTCTCTCCACTAAGAGCCTCTTCTCTTGCAACTCTATCTGCAGCAAGAACTCTAGAGATGCCATCAATGTGTTGTCTAAATGCACTTAGCTCGTCAAAAATTAGTCTGCTTCTCTCTTTCAGTTGCCCAATCTCAAAAAGTTTCTCATCTTTCTTCGCAGTAATGGTGTCTTGTTCAAGCTTAAGTTGAGCTGCAAACTGAGCACCAAGAGTTCCTTTGGCGTTTGTAATTTCAACTAAAGTAGCTCTTAAATTACCATCATCGTCAATTTCAAAAGATTTTCCTAACTGACTTCCAATTTCATTCATCTGCTTTATAATAGCAGCTTCTTGAGCAGACCTAGCTGTCTCCAATGATTCAATCAGCGCTTGCTGAGCGTCCTCAAGTTCTTTTAACTCTTCACGACGTAAAATAAGCTCAATTTGATTTGCTCTATTCTCGCTTAAGAAAGGAGTACTACTGAGAGCGTCTCTTAAAGCTGCACGCTGTCCTTGCATCTGAAGATTCGCACCCTCTTTAAGAAGTTTGTTTAATCTTTCCTGCCGTTTAATCGATGCCACTTCTCTATTAGCTGCCGCTGCTATAGATGCAGCTCTTGCATTGGACTTAGCAATTGCGGCTCTAGCCTCTTCAATCTTTAATTGTTGAGCTGCTGCCATTGCAGCTTTTTCTTGAGACATAGTGATTTTGTCAAAAGCATCTGCTAACTCTCTAGCAGCTGTAATAGATTTTACTAAATTACCAGTCAATGCAGCTTGAGCATCTGCGGCTGCCTGCGCTCTCTGTGCCTCAATACCACTAAGAACCTGACCTTCTCTACGACGCTCTAAATCTTCCTTACCTAATTCAAATAGTTTCGTAGCAAAAGCAATCTGAGCAGGTCTAGCTTCTTTTTCACTTTTTACTAACTCTAATCTTCCTTCTGCATTTTCAATAAACAGCTTACTTAACTGACTTGCGGCTGAAATTTCTGCGCTAAATGTTTTTCTGATCTCTTTACGAGCATTTAAAATAGCTAACTGAGCTTGAGCATTTTTATCAACTTGTATAAATTCTGCCTCAGCAGCTGCAAGTGTATCTCTATCAATCTTATTCTCGCTCTCTTTAAGATTTTTAATCTTAGCGAGAAGAGCACCGCGACGTTTTTCTATCTGTTCAATATTAGCTGCACCTGATGCAAGTGCTTCTTGTAAGTTTACTAACACATTTTGAGTTTGTAATCTATTTACACTTGCGGCATTCGCCTCTCTAGCTGCGTTTCTCTCGTTTTCATTCATTCTATCCATTTCTTCGGCACTTATGAAACTAGCACCTAAGCTAGAGAGTTGACCACCTGTGCTAAACTCATTTCTAAAACGAAGAGCACCACCCTGTAAAGTCTCTACCTGTCTAGTCACAGTGCCAATGGTACGACCTGTAGCTTGTGCAAATTGAGCAATACCTACTAATGTTCCTGCGCTCGCATTTTGAATTTTGTCAAAAAGATCAGGGAAAGAACCAAAAAGCTGCTCTGCAAAGTCTCCTCTACGCTCTGCAGTAATGCCTAAATCACCTATAAGAAACTTAACAAAATCTTCTCGTGAAGCAGTAGCACCAGCAAGAATTGCATCTTTCACAGAATCTCGTAAAACATCAGCTTCAAAAAACTGTTGTTCGTTTCCCTGTCGATTTAATAGTGTAAAGTTATCCTCGTCTCCGATTATAGCTTCGACTAATGAGCCTCCTGCTTTAGATGCTTGTCTGGCCTCTGCTGTGAGATTAAAGATTCGTTTGAAGAAATCTAAAATTTCAGCTAAGGTGTTTTTAATCGGATCAAGAACACCAAAAGCTTCGGCTATAATAGAACCAAACGTGACAAATAGTGACACAACTGTGACAATTGTTGAAAGAATACCAATAAATCCAAGTCCCGCCTTTGCAGCAAAGTTCAAGGCTAAGCCTACTCCTCTTACACCTCTAGCTGCGACTTTTGAAGCTCTGCCTGTGTTTTCAATTCTAGCATTGACAGCTGCTTGAATTGACGATAGCGCAGCATTTCTTCTAGTTAGAATTTCAACTTGTTTAGTTTGTGCCTTTGTTTGAGTTCCAGAGGCTTCTAAGTTTTTGATCTTTTGCTCATTCAGACTGATCTCTTGTTTAGTGATCGCCTGAAGCTGTTTTGCGTCTCTAAATCCAAGTTCTTGTGCTCTGCCTAAAGCTATTAAACTTTTAAACTGTTGCTCATTAGCAGCGGAGGCTCGGGCGGTACTCAAGCTAATACCTGCTAACTCTTTTGATAAGTTTGCTGTTGCAGCTTGCGCCTTTTTTGAACCTGAACCTAGTTTATCAACTAAACCATTCGCAACATCATCAACTTTATCTTCAAATCCTTCGAGTGAACCTCTAGCCTCTCTAATTGTGGTTCCAAAAACAGTTTTAGTAAGAATACCAAAGGCACCAACAGCGGCAATAGGCTGAGAAAGAGCAGTTGCTAAAGGTTGAATTGCGTTAGCTATAAATCCACCCACTGTGATACCTAAGTTAGAGATAGTAGCTGCTAAAGTTTCAAGTGACTCAGCAGAGGTGGCAGCGGTTGTGTCAATGTCTCTGAACTTTTGTGAGCCCTCCTCGGCAACAGCGTTAGCAAAAGCCTGTCTCTTTTCAAACTGTGACAGCTGAGATACAGTCTTACCAATTGAAGCGGCAAAAGCTTCAGCGGCAGGCTCAATACGAGTAAAGATACCTAATTCGTCCAACAGTTCAGGCTCGAGCTTGACAACACCACGAGTTAAACGGTTGAACGAGTCTGTTAAGTCTCGTCCAAGAGCGCGTGAGGCTTTAAGTGAAATTTCAGCAAGATTATTAATTTGATCGGCGCTAAAGCCTGATGAGAGTGCTAAGTTTGCAAGCTCTGCTGTCTGAACAATTGAAAGCTGACCCTTTGTAATTTTTTGTAGACCTGCTAAGATCTCAGGCCCACTTTCACCAATAGCACTAGCTAGAGCATTAACACCTTGAATAGTTTGCTGCGCCCTGGCTGCTCGATTAAGAGCATCAAAAGCTGCGGTGATAGCAAAGATAGTCGCGGCTGCACCAGCATAAGCAGCAACAAGACCGCCTAAACCAGATGCTTGAGCAGAAAAAGATCTACCAGCAGAGGCTGATGCTTGACCTAGTCGAGTTTGTTGTCTACCTAGTCTCTGAGTACTTTTCCCTACGGAATCAATGTCTTTAGCAGCCTTTTGAGCCCCTGAAGTCTTTACCTGAAGTTCAGCAATAGTCTTTTTTGCCAATTATCTTCCTCTCTTAGCTTTTGATAGCTGCTCTTGCTCTTTACGTTTCTGTGCGTAGAACTTTCCTAGTTCTTCTTCACATACTTTAAGTAACTCAAACACATCACGCTTATTACTAATATCATAGATGTTTATAATATCTTGTAAACCGCTATAATCTTTTCCAAGCCAAACACCATTCATACCATCCCAGTTGTCAGGTAAGGCGTTTAATAGAACAAGAGCTTGCTGGGCTTCTAGAGAAAAAGTAGAAGGATCTTTTGGGATATCTTCTTCTTTTGGTTCTACCCCCATCTGCTCACATATTAAAAAGTATTGCTCTGTGTCAATACCTCCACCGTGTAAAGCAGTCTGAAGGTAGTCTCTTAGTTTTTTACGTCTGCCTCAGCCTTCTTTTTTGAGAATTGCTCGAAGTCATTCATAGTATCAGTGATGAATTGGTCAAAAACAGTTGAGTTTTTTAAAAGTTCTGTTGCATCATCATTAGAGTACTCAATATCATCTTCCCCGTCAATTCCTGAAATGTCAACAGGCATTAATGCAGGCATATGTTTAACTTTAAGTCCTTTCCACCCAAGAATGGCTTTTTCAGCATAGTTCTCAAGAAATCGATCATTATCAATTTCTTCTTCACGCTGACGAGTACGTTTATTAAACTTGTATGTTAAGCTTGAATTGCGAATTTTCATTAAATCTTCGCGGGTAAGATATTTAAGATTAATCTCAAAACCATCAATGTCTGGATACTCTACCCAAACAGAAGACTGTTCTGCGATAAGATTTTTAATTTTACTCATGATTTTCCCTCATAAAATGCGAGTGTCCACCACATATCTGCTTTACAAGGGTGAGGGGAAGCCCTGAATCGCAAGTGGTGAACACTCTCCTGGTTATTAAGTTGTTAACGTTCCCCCTCAGAAACATTTATTTATGCTTTTTTAGCAAACATTGTCATTTCTCCGCCATCACCTTTAGTAGCTGACGGTTCCTGACCAACAAAGTTAACACTCATTGAAATAATGTCCTCTGTTGCGACTTGCGGGAATTCAAACTGACAAGCGTCAAGCTGGAATGCCACGTAAGGAGCAGTTGTGCCACCAATAATAAGGTTAGCGTTTGAAGTTTGTGCAGATGAAGTTCTGGCGTCTTCAGTAATATTACGAAGGAAGCCAGCTGATTCAAGATCACCTGTACGAAGGTACATGGTGGCTGATCCAGTTACTGCACGAGTCCCAGAGAACTGACCAATCGGCTCGTTAAGAGCTGAAAGTTCTTCTGGAGTCAAGTAAGTAATGTTATTGTTGTAATCAAAGCTCAGTGCTGTCACAGGGAAGGTAAACTTCTCATCAGAGGCACTAGCTGTTGCTTTGTGATGGAATTCAATGGCACTAAGACGATTTTTAATAAACGAGTTAGTAGCGACAGATCCTGCGACATTCATCTGGTTAAACGGATGATAGGAAGAAGCTGCAGAAAGTGCGTGAGCGTTAGAGTTAGCGACAACAGCTGCTCCACCTGCATTCTTAATTCCTCCAAACACTGCAACAGCGTTATCGCGAGGAGTACCAGTAATTTCTTTCAGAGTGGTACCAAAACCAGCCCATGTAGTAGTTGCGATTTCTTCAATACCTGCGTCAACAGTTGCCTGATTGACTGTAGCATTGGATACCTGATAAATAACGTTATCAAGTTTAAAGTAGATATGGTTCTCAGTAGCCGTTGAAAAATTTGTACGAGTAGAGTGTGATCCTGCTGCTGCAGCTACAGTAATAGTTCTCAGTTTACCTGAGCTGTTCACACCTGCACCATCACCAGTTTCCCAAACAGATTGTTCTGCGGTGGCACCAGATGACACTTTTGTGTTTGATACCAATGACTGCCACATAAACCAGTCAGCAATCGGCTTAACGTTTCCTGATTCATTAGTCTTTGCACCGGAGCCGAGAGCAGTAGCACCTACATCCGCACTAGTCGGACGAAGATAGACCTGGAAGTTCCAGTCAACAGGGTTAATAGCAGTATTAAAACGCTGCTGCGAGCGGTCTGGTGACGTACCAGATTCAAGTGAAGTGATGTCCTGTGTTGCAGACGACGACGTAACTGCGAATCCTGCCAATACTTCAAGTTTCCAAGTATTAGAAGGAGTCATAGCAGTCACAGCTGCACCATTAATTAAATCAATGGTTGAAAAGAACACTTCAGAGTTTCTTTGTAGGTTAAGAGACGCCATGTTTTTTTCTCCTTAGTTTTCAAGCCTATAGGCTATTTGTAATGTTACCTCAGCAAGCCCATAGGGTTCAACTAATCCCTCATCTACAGTGATGCTGTCTATAATTATATCCTGCACACCTTTATCGGGGTTGTCGCCTATTGAGTAGATGACATGCTCTATATCTTGAACTAGATCATCTGCGAGGCTTTGGGAATTATCTTCTCCATAAACGTATGCTCTTATAGTAACGTCTAATGTTGCTACCGTCAAACTTAAAGATTGAAAATCTCGAATTTCGGTACCAGCAGCTAAGTAAACCGCTGGAAAGTCGTTTACCTCATCTAAAAACTTTGTACCTCTAAATACGTTATTAAAAAGATTTGTTTGATATTCATACGTAGACAGAAATGTTGAAGTACCTCCGTTGATTTTTTTCAACTCAGGTATTAGTATATCATCTACAATTTCTGATCTTCTATTAAATGTTGTCATTGTCTAATCAACTTAAATGCTCTTGCGAATTGTTCTTGAACGACTTTCCTTATACCGCCTTCAATAAGGTTTCTAGGATTTCTAGAAGTCGATTCATGGACACGATAAATAGGGTCGTAAGTGTATCGTATGCTATTATTTTTCGCATCAATCGTTAATATTTGAAAAGACTGCGCGAATCTACCACTTCGATAAGTTAAAACATTATCAACAGGTGGGGGAGGACCTTTTGGTACTCCTCTAGGCATTCTTTGTACAAAAGCCTTACGGGCTAATTCAGTTATTTGTGCTACACTCACTACCTGTTGCTGAGGAGATTTTCCTGAACTTCTTTTCTTGCTTGCGCTTACAGCAGCTGATACCCTACCAGGTTTTGCTGTATCTATTTCTTGCCTAAAAGTAAACTCTTTACCTCCAAATTTTGGATCAAACTGTCCCGCCAAGATTATCAATTCTGCAAATGCGTTGACTAACTGAAACCTACTTTGGGTTCTAGCTTTTTGAATTGCAGAACCACCAAGTTTGGGGTTTAGGTAAAAATTTAAAAAGTTCTGCGCAAAGTTTTTATTCAACTGACGAGTCGCTGCTGCAGAAATGTCAATCGCTTGAGACTCAATAAATTTTACACCTGTCGGATTAAGTCTGAATGAAATACTTGAACCACGTAACTCAGGAGCGAGAAACCTTTTTTGATTAGCAGGGTTCCTTAAATTTAATTTTTTAGCAGCACCAGGAACAACAGATATAATGGGTCTTGGAGCTATCCCCCCTTTCTCATCAACATAGCTGATAAGTAACACATTACCTATTTTTTCTTCGATTTGAGCTAAGACTCTCTCTTTAAACTTTTTAGGGGCTTGATTGTTAAACCAGTCTAAAATAGCAGAGGAAGAGTATTTACTTGCATTAATCTTTTTAAGGGCATTCTCTAGAGACGCAATTTCATCAGCAAATTGCTTGCCTCCAATTTGTGTTAAACTTTCTTTACCCTTTTTTGTAGTGGCAGTTTGTTTTAATTCAAGTGCCACACGGTCTTGTTTCTGAGATGCGCCAGGCTGTCCTACAAACTCTTTTGCTACCTCTGGCCCCACTAAACGAACTAAGTCTTCTTTAGTAATTTCGATATCAGGAACAGATCCTGGAGCGGTGTAAGCGTTTCTTGCTGCTCCTTTTGGGTCACCGAGAAAGCCTTCAAATGCAGGTAAACCAAAACGTGAGGCCTCGCCTGAAAGAAAATTAGATAATAATTGGAGATCAAGAACCTTTTTCCTAATTTCTAGGTTAGGTTGGGCTCTACCTTTTTTTACTCGATTAACCGCAACTAAAAATTCTTTAGGAGGTTTACCGTCAAAAAGAAGATCAAAATTTAGCTTCATTCAATGATCCTGTATAAATCTAATATTCTACGGATATGTGGTGGAAAGTTTCCAGCGAGAGGGTATTTATCACCGCGTTCGCCTTCAAAAGAGAATCCACGTTTTTCTTGATCTTGCTTATAGATAAGTTTGATTACGTCAAGAGTTGCCATCTGAAGATCATATGGAACATCTCCTGTTTCGTAACCGCCACGGTACTCAACTCTCACCCCAGAAGGGAAAGGAGCAAATGCTGGAGGTCCAGACATAGTAAGTGCTGGGTACTGATTTCTTATAGTGGGATAAGTCCCTCTAACCCCAACATGGCCCACGTCGCGAGTAACTTCCCCCATATCTTTTGTAAAAGCAAAATCATTTACTGCGTTGTGAACGTCTTTTGCATCTGTTGCGTCATTACTTCCATCAAAATGTATTAAGGTGACAGTGTCATTGTCAGGCCTGAATCTATTATCTGGCGGAGTAAAGTCTGTATGATATCTAGCTATTTCTGAGACTCTTAACTCGTCAATATATCCTACAAAAGTCGGACCAAGCTGAACATTAGACGTAAATGTATTATTTGCAACAGCAAAGGAAGCGTTGGCTACTAGATTACCGTTGTAAAATAGTCTCATTCTTTCTTCTTGGTTGTCAAAAGAAGCCGCAATGTGAGCAAATTCTCGCTTCTTATACTGTTGAGACTCTACGCTGGTATTGGCACCTTGAGCAGTGGTAGCTGACCCAGAAATATTTGACTCAAATGCTAAACCATATTGATTTGCCAACCTAAATTGCATGAAATTTGAAGCATCTGTATTAATTGAGAACACGTTTGAATCTGTTATGTTCTCTGCATTACGCCTAATAAACATCTCAATGGTAAAATCACCCTCTTCAAATTTTAATCTCTCAGGCACCGTGCCAGATGAGACAAAATCTGCTGTCGCCAACTCTAATGATGATTTACCGAATCTTTTGATTCTTGAATTAATATGTGCACCACCATTAAAGGTTACTGTTAGTTCCTCGGAGTCGTGTGTTTCTACAGGAGTTCCCAAGGTAGTAGGATCATTAAGAACTGTGTGCTCTTGCCCATCAAACTCTGTTACTTGATAAACATTGTTCAAAGGTAAGCGAGATACCATAACAGAGGTCTTACCTCCATCAAAGACTTCTACATAATCATTAGCTAAAACCTCATGACCAATATAATGTTCAACCATGCCTGTAGCATAATTTAATACATTAGCAATTCTATCGTCTTGAGTAGTGCTGTTAATTGATAAATAGTCTTTTACCTGTTCTAAAGTTATGTATGGGTATCTACCAAAATTTTCTTGCAGTCTATCTACCATGGGATTTCCTTTTCTTAGCGTTCTACGCTGGAGGGAAGACCATCATCTTCATCATCTTCTTCGTCCTCATCGTAGTCCTCTTCTTCGTCTTCTTCATACTCTTCTTCGTCATCTTCCTCTTCATACTCTTCTTCTAGTACTTCAAGTTCAACAACTTCTTCTTCATATTCCTCACCGTCTTCATCATAGACGGGGGCTCTATCACCTTCCCAATTAGTAAGCTCTTCTTTAGCTACATCGACAGAATATCCATGTCTAAGTAACCACTCCATAGCCTCTTCACGGTTTGTAATATCTACTGGGATCATTTTTCTCTCCTTAAGTACATTAGGGGAGACGTGACCGCCTCCCCCTTTGTAGTAGTCTAATATTTAACGTTAGCTATTAGCCAGCGTCAATAGTTACAGCGTAGGAGTACTTAGTAGCATCCAGAGCTGAGCTAGAGTTTGTGGTCAGAGCCTTGAAGTCCATCCGAGTAGACATGTACATTGCTGTGACCTGCTGGCGAGGTTCGTACTCGCTCTCGATCTCGATACCACGACGTTCTGCGATCATGAAGCCAGGCTTATACATGAGAACACCAATCTGGTTATCAGAAGAACCGACGTTATCCATAAACTCAGAGATAGCGACCGGAATACCGTAAACGGCACCGACAGAACCTGTGAGGTAAGTTGCGTTCGGTCCAAACTTATCAACAGTCTGGAAGTCAGAAGTGGTTACAAGGTTGTTATAACCTTCAATCGAGGTAACAAACACAAGGTCATTACCAAGCTGAAGACCATATTTACCGAGCTTAGTACGGGCAGCGGCGATATCAGTCGGATCAGCTTTATCGTTAGCTCCACCAGTATCCACAGTCAGGCCTGCGCCTACGTCTGCGGTAAGTTTACAAACACCAGTGATAACTGATGCGTAACCAGTTCCAGCACTAATTGCGTTTGTCGGGGATGCAGTAAAGCCACTCAGTGCTCCAGTACCACGAAGGATAGACTTATCAATCGCACGGGCAAGGCGGCGAGTAGCAGCTGCACGCAGGAAGTCGATCAGCGGAAGTACAGTATCTTCCTCTTCGTCTTTTGCAAGGTGGGTAGAAGCCATAAACTTATGTGGAGTAAAGTCCACAGAGCTGATGGTGTTCTGGTTAGAGGTCGGTACGCGAGTAGCGTCGGCAATACCAGTTGCAAATGTGCCTGAGGCAAACATTGCAACGTCACCGTCGGTATCTTCGTCAGCGACCGGTACGCGGAAGTTTCTTGCGTCAACAGCTACACGATCGAACATTGGGGCAATAACGAGTTGCTGCTCCATCTCGGTGTAAATGTTGCTTGAGAAGTTGCTAAGGAACTGATCAACAGTAGTAATAGCTTTCATTCTTGAACCGTACTTGGTATCAAAAGGATCGCGTCTGTTGAGCATCTTAGAGAGCATTACAGCGTTAGCTTGCTCTTTCTCAGAGAACTGGGCCTGATTACGGCTCTGCTCTTGGAAGTGCATTTTAGTTTGCTGAAGGGCTTTAATCTCGTCCTGGTATTTTGCCATTTGAGACTTAAGTTCAGCTACCTCATCGCTTTCGCGAGGAGTGTATTCGGACTTTTCTTGAGCGTCTGACTCTTTAATAATAGCTTCACCGGTTTTCTCGACCAGTTCTGCAACTTGAGGCTCAGACACTTGAGCTACTGGAGTAGCTTCTTTTTTGATTTCTACTTCTGCTTCTTTAGCAACAGTTTCGATATCAATCGTATCTACGACTTGTTCAGCCATTGTTTCATTCTCCTTATCAGAATTATTGTGAAGCTCTTTAGTCAGACTTTCGTTAGAAACCTCGTCTTCACTGTTTTGTGATTTTGTTTCAGATTGTGAGGAAAGTTCATCTGCGTTCACATTAAGAACATTATCACAATCTTTACCTTGAGCGTCAATCTCTAAAAACTTAAAGATTGGTGATTGGGCGGTTGCTATTTTAGTTACCCTATACATTTTTTCATTGAAATTTACTAAATCTCCATGCTGAAGTGATTCTGGATCAGCTGACAGTAAGTTAACCATAGGAATAGACTCATTCGGATCACGAGCTACTAACTCCTCTTCAAAGTCTTCCTCTTTCTCAACTTCTTCCATAACCTCTTCAGTTGATTCAGCTTCTTTCTCTTCTACGACCTCTTCAGATTTTTCTTCAACTTCTACTTCAGCCTCTTCTTTAATTTCGACTTCCATTTCAGTTTCAGCTTTCTCCTCGATAGCCTCAGAAGTTTCAGTTTTGTCGTTAGACATTGCTTCCTCCTCTGTTGGAGATAAAGGACGTTCTGAAACGACCTCTTCACTCTCCATGTTATGAATTGGTACACCCACCATAGTTATATCATGGGTATGACCCTCAGCTTCCATCACAATACCATTTACAATCTTATGAGCATGGTTGGACATATGAGATGCGTAAGTAGTAACTCCAGTCCCGTTGTCATCCATTTCAACGGTATGGTAATGTCCTTCGTTTACGTTTGTGATACCAGCCTTGATACTACGCATCATTTTAATTTCATCATCAGAAGCCTCTTCAAAAGATTTCTTAAACTCCTCATAATCATCGTCTGACTCAAAGCTTTTCTTGATTGAGAAAAGAGAGTCTTGATTACAAGGAACTGATACAACAGAGATTTCCATGAGTTCAACATCAGTGATCATCATAGAATCATCTTCTCTATTATACTTACCATCTTTCACGCGGAATCCGACAGAGAAGCTCTTTAAAGCCCCATCTTTAATAAGAGTCTGGATACCGTGGCTTCTTTCAGCTGCCTCAGATACTTTAGCCTCAACAAAAATTCCTTTTTTATCAACTGTAATTTTCTCGACACGACCAATAGGTGCATCATGCTTATGTTGATATAAAAGAACAGGGTTACGACGATAATTTTCGACACCCTTTGCCCAAGCATTAGCCGTAACTACGTCACCAGCACGATCTTTCGTGATAGTGTTTGCGTAACCAGCGATCTTTAATGCCTTGGAACCTTTTTTGACGGACTTAGTTTCAAAGGAACTGTTTAAGTATAAAGTTTTATCCTTCATTAGTAGTTTCCTCTATAATTGGCTCTGTAGACTCACTCTCGGCGGGTCTACCGCCTTGGGTTGCGTCAGTTGCGCTACCCGTAATATTTTGTGGTATTCTTATGTTATCATTATTCTCAATTTTTGGAAATCTTAATCCTTCACGAGCTTCATTTGGGGTGATAATTCCAGTGTTTACCAGGGTAGAATAATAAACAGCTTGAGTTCTGTTATCTGGCTGTAAAGCAGGAACAGAAAGCCTATCAGGCCTAATTTCAACACCGTTGTTGAAGAAATGTGCAAATGCTGAACAGAACTGATTAAGAATAGGAATAATTGTGTGAAGGTAAAACAGCTTTTGATTTGCATCAATATTAGCATTATTACCAGATTTAAGCAATACATAAGGCACGCCTAATGCCTTAGCCATATCTTGTTGTATTCTCTCAATTGACTCTTCAAAGTCAAGTTGATCAAAGTTTACGGAAGAGAATGGATCGATCTTTAATCCGCCGTCTAAAATTGCGGGGTTTCTAGCGCCATCAAAAATAGTTGTATAAGTTGAGCGCCATGATTCAAGTAATCTTTGTTTTACTCTTTGAGATAAAATATTATCAGTTGTTAATACAAATCCAGGCAGTGCGTTATTCTTGAAGAATTGACGTTGAAACTTAATCATATAAAAGTACAGTTCCATCAGTTTCAAAATTGGTTTTAGCTTAGATGTTCCTCTGAAAATAGAATTTTCGTTCTCAGCCATTACATGAATAATCTCGTGAGGCTCAAACGTAATTGCGTCTGATTTTCTTGTCTGTTTACCTCCACCAATGCCGAAGAAATCTGCGGCGTTTTGATTTGAAACCATGTAGTTATAGTGATTAACGAAAGTTCTAGAATCAGGAACTACCTCGACGTCATTAGCGGGTAACAAGTATAAATCATTACCGTCGTAGTAGAAAAAAGCATTACCGTCTAACATGAAGTCAAGGAAGGCGCGTCTAAAAAATCTTGATTTATCTTCGAAAGGGTTAGGCCTGATATTTAAAAGTTTATTAACTTTTTTAGAAGGAGATCCTCCTTCTACAACTAAGGGAATCTCATTACAGGCGTTGATAATCATTTCTACAGCACGATGAACTACCTCAATCTCGCGATAGGCTTGCTCAAAGTCTACAATCGTTTCGGGAGAAGCATAAGGTTCAAGAGAAGCTATAGAAGGTTGCGCGGGATTAAGTTTTAATCTATCTGCAATAAACTTTCTAAAACCTTTTAGTTCTTCATAGTCTGCCATTTTTTAACCTTTGAATATCTAACCAGTTCTTAATTTTAGGAGTTAGATGATTTGAATATGTCTGTCCATAAACAGTGTGTAGATGCTTGTGATGTTTAGAGCATAAAGTGTATAAATTATCGTGAGATAATTTTTCTGCACAATCCTCTGAAAATTTAACTCTATATTCTGTTATTTCTTCAACTGTGTCAATAGAATAAATCTTATTATCTACACACCACCGCCTAAAAAGTTCGCTTACACTAAATAAGTGATGAAGTTCTAATTTATCAGAGCACCCACAGATGTAACACTCATCTCTGAGTTTGTAATCCTTTTTTATAAAGTCTCTGACATACTTTATTGGGAATCTTTTTAACTCTCTCATCTTACCTTAATTTTTCTGCATTACCAACCAATATTTTTAAATTTTTCTACAACGTTCCATCTAAGTGAAAAATGATTAGGGTCTTTGTTAAGTCCAACATCATGCTCAGGCAAATTTAAAACTTTTGCCGATACAGTTTTCCTGTTGCTGCTAAGATACTTTTTAAGAAGATAGCTAATAATTATATCATCACCTCTTTTTGGGTATCCAGCTTTTTCAATATGTGGCTTTATCACGTCTAACCCATCTTGTCGTACAAGTATACCAGACCCGACTAAAAAATCTACATCAGCGTCTTCACACCAATGGTCTGTAAGTTCGTGATAATTATTCGATTGCATAACCCCACTTTTTCCGTACACTCCTATAATATATTGACTCTTTTTTCTCATACGTATGATGCTTTTAGGGTCTACAATCATGTCATCGTCTAAAATAAACTTGTAAGGTTCATCGTAATCGAAACATCTGACCCATCGTTCCATGCAATACCAATTTTTTTCATTATTTATGACATCAACTGGGTGTCCTAGGTAAGGAAAAGGAGCATCAGGGTTATTATTAATTACACTAATAGGAAAAATTCCCTTGTAAGCATCAATTATCTTTTGAACATTCTCAGGACGTTTATAATTTAAGACAATAACTCTGATATCATGCATATATAGAAATGTTACTCATTTTTGAGTGAGTGTAAATAGCGTATCTAACAGCATCACAAGGGTGAGAGGCCCAATCATGAATTGGTTTTGGTGTTTCAGTATTAGGGTTCCACTTGTACGAACTCATTGCAGAAAATGTATGAGCAGCTCCTAATGTGTCAAAGTAGAGTTTATCTTTTTCCACAAGTACTTGAATATAATTTATACCATCGTTAACAGATTTAATAGCATTTTCACAATAAATATCGTAATCATAAGCAAAATCAGCCTTTACCTGTTGAGCGGCTGAGTCAATATAGATTGTGTCAATATTCCATTCACTAATTTTTTCCTGAATAGCGGAAGCCAACTCTGAGGTAGTAGATTCTTTAGAGATAAACTCATCTAAAATATAGTAATCTTCTCCATCAGTTCCAATTACCACAAAAACATTGTCATCTCTATAACCTACATCAAGACCCCCTATTACCTCTAAGAATCTTTCTCCCGCATATTCTCCTAAGTGCTTCTTCTCATCAAGCCCTTCATAGATTTGTGATTCAGTAGTTGTCCACTCACATTCATATTCTTGTGCAAAAAGTGCTCTGGTTGTTGCTTTTTTTGCTTCTTCAACATCTTTCTTAGCTAAGAGAGGATTGGCTCTCCAAGTATATAAAGCTGAACCCCAATCCTCGTACTCCTCATCAGGGCCTCTTAGGTAATAATTATACAGATAGTTACCTTTACCTCTTGGAGTAGATATCCAGAGACATCTAGAGTCTTTAAACGTAGATAAAGCAGGTCTTAAATCTCTGGTAAAGTATTCATCATGAGGAATGATCGCTGCTTCGTCAACTATAAGCAGATTGGCAGCTCGTCCAACGAGAGAGTCTCGGTTGTTCGCAGAAAGTAATCTAAATACAGAGCCATTGATTAATTTTACTACCTTGTCTTTTTGATTAAAACGATCAACTTCGATCTCAAGTTGTTTGATTAGGTCCGTGACATAATCCCAAATAATAGATGATAAAGAAAAGTTAGGGGCAACCACCATAACTTGTTGGCCCGGCTCTAGCAACTTTGCAAAAGCTAAAATAGCTGCTGCATATGACTTACCTGTTCTTCTTGCAGCAATGTGAACGAAGAAACGATTCTCATTCAGGCCATTAATCATAGCTTGCTGAGATTCGTTAAATGTTACAGGTGTAGGAAGTTTTGTTAGTAACTTATCAATACTGATACGAAAAAATTTGTCACTCATCTAGGAAATATACTAATCAACATAGAAACAAAAGTAGCAATCGCTGCTACAGTACCGCCCAGCCAAAGGAGAGTTTTAAGAGAAGTTTTTCCTTGAGAGGCTAAGTCTCCTACCTCATTTAATTTTTTGTGCATCAGTTGCATCTCTTCATTCATAGAATTCATCGTAAGAATGATATTATTATATCTTTCTTCACATACCGCCTCATGAGCAGAAATATTAGCCTTATTTGATTGTGATCGTTCGTGGAGCCTGTCAAGCTCAGTTTGAATTTGATCTAACTCTCTTAGATTTTCGTTCATTACTCTGCATACAACACATCTAAGGAGTACCATACGGCGATTGTGATGCGTTTCTTTCCTTTTACCTCTGAAACTGAGTGACTATGTTGTAATCCAGAGGGAAAGAATACAGCTGATCCCTTTTCTGGCTTAATAGAGAGATCAAAATTAGGAAAATTAATCTCACCACCTTCATAATCGTCATTAAGATAAAATATTGCGGAATAGTCTCTAAAACCTGTAGGGTGACTACTCTCCTTAACATGAGTAGGAGCATCCTCTTGCCAACAGTTATCCGCATGTAGATTCATACTATCACCAGGATTCCAAAACGTCAATTCTGTATTATCGGGAAATGCTAATTCCTGGAAATGCTCAAAAATAAATTTTTGACCCATGTGTCGTGCATAGTTTAAAGTCCGTTCTACTTCAATAAAAGGCGAAGGCATAGACCTATGTAGTTGCTTATACCCCAAAGTTTTGTTAAGAAATTGTGGGATAGCCTGAGTACCCTCATTGATAAAAGCGTTAGTATTTTCTAGGGAAAATTTAGTTAAAAAGTCGCACGTCTCAGTGGGAAGTGCGTTAGGAATCATGACAGGGCTCATGATGGATTACCCAAACCAGGATGACTGATGCCTGGCACAGACAAACCTACTGTATCTACAATTCCAGAAGTTGATATCTCTGATCTAATTTCTTCAATTCTGTCTTGGCGTCGTGCATCAAACTTAAAAATAGCTATAGAAGGAATCTCTACTCTTTGTTTATTAGTTAAGATGAAATAGCGAGAAACAGATCCGTCACTAAAACCATCTTCTATAACATTAGTAATAGTTTTCCAAGTTAGATTACCTTGAAACTTATATTTTACTGAATATGTAACCAATTACCCCTCCATTGGTTGTTATGTTTTAATTATATAGTTAACTACACTACTTGGCAAGGTTGTTGTCAAAGCAGGAATGCTCAATGCTGGTATAGATAGGGCGGGTACAGAAAGCGCAGGAACAGAAAGCGCCGGTATTGAAAGACCAGGGACAGAGTGATTGTGATCATCAACAGCAAGGGCTGGGATACTAAGTGCAGGAATTGATAATCCTGGTACACTTAGTGCAGGGACTGTAAGAGCCGGAATTGAGTGAGTATGTGCAGCGTTGGATACACTGTTAACCGCAGAGGCAGTAGACGAGTCTTTTGCTGATGAAGCAAACGTAGCGGTTCCTACAGTGAGTGAATTAGTTGTTGATCCTGTAGTTCCGGTGCCTGTATTACCAGTTCCAGTATTTGCTGTACCTGTTGTACCAGTTCCAGTGTTGGTAGCAGTGGTCTCTACTCCAGAAGAGTTTCCAGTATTAGCAGTTCCAGTCGTGCCTGTACCAGTGTTACTAGTGCCTGTGTTACCAGTGCCTGTGTTACCAGTTCCAGTATTAGATGTAGCGTTCGTAATTACAGAGGAGGCAGCAGCTGAACCAGTCTCTGTGCCAAGAGTTGAGTTATTTGTGCCTTTACCAAGAGGAACTCTATCACGAAGAT
>CAACVD010000584.1_pt1 | contig 17682 bp, 16 predicted proteins | sample 2381771 | NCBI WGS metagenome assembly CAACVD01 (sample SAMEA5211965, study PRJEB30684) | marine metagenome | biome: Marine; feature: Epipelagic; material: Water | collected 2015-10-15 | depth 15 m | reverse complement strand
TCACATCATGGCCGGGAAAAGAGGATGCTCTTGTTGACTATGCCTTTTCTCTTGTAATTGAAAACTCTGTGTATGACAAATACTATACAGAAAAAATTACAGATTGCTTTGCTACCGGCACCGTACCAATTTATGTTGGGACTAAAAAGATATGTGAAGATTTTGATTGTAAAGGAATTATATTTTACGATGATCCAGAGCAGTTGAGCAACTTAACAATGGATGATTATAATTCTCGTATAGATAGTATAAAAGAAAACTATGATCGTGTTTGTAAAATGAAAATATCGGACGACTACATGTTCGAGGGAGTGAAAAAGTTTTTATGAAACCAGTTGTTTATAATGGACACTACATCGTTAACGAAAATAAAATGGATTTCGATCAACCCATTGAAATTCATTTCACTCGTTTTGGAGACACACAACATCGGTGTGATGAATCTTGTTTGTTTAACTTTCACTCAAACGAAACCTATAAAGTTTTTTGTAATTTTAATGAACCAACGACTTCAGAAAATACAGAGACAACTGAAAATGTTATTAAGTATGCAAATTTGTATGACTTGATTTTAACCTCAAGGGATGAGATTCTTGAGTCTTGTTCAAATGCTGTGTTTTTTCCATACGGAACAACATGGTTACACAAGGATATAGATCACTCGGATGGTATTGGTTTCTATCATCCCTCCTTAGATCAATTACATGAAAATAAAACAGACACTGTTTCTTTTTTGATGACAAGTCACGCAAACAAAGTTGGATATGATATTCGTCATGTAATTTGGAACAACGCTAACCAAATACCCAACAAAGTTTTTTATTCAGGAACAAGAAATCCTGTTTGTTTAAATTCACTTCTGCCCAATGATGATAAAAAACATTTATTCCGTTCTAAGTTTAGTGTCGTAATCGAAAGCACCAAAGAGGAAAATTATTTCACAGAGAAACTATGTGACGCTCTTCTGACAAAAACAATTCCGATTTATTGGGGTTGTCCGAACATAGATGACTTCTTCAACACCGATGGTATGATTATATGTGAGAGTGCAGAGGATATCATAGAGGTTTGTAAAAACTTGGACTACTCGAAATATGAATCCATGTTGGAACATGTGAATGAAAACTTTGAAGAAGCAAAAAAATACTGTGTTCCTCTCACAGAAAGAATTGGAACAGAAATTAAAAGAGTCATGAAGCCAAAGAATAAAAAAGATATTCTTTTAAGTGTTGGTATTTTGACTTTAAATGGAAGAGAAGATTATTTTAATAGGTTGATGCACCACATTAAACTTGCTGCAAACAAATGGGCAGAACAACTTGAGTTGATCGTCGCAAAGGACAATAAAGAGGCATCTGTTGGCACAAAAAGAAACCAAGTTTTAGATCAGGCAAACGGAAAGTTTGTGTGCTTTATTGACGATGATGATATGATCAGTGCAGAGTATTTTGATGATGTCATGAATGCCATTATGCAAAATGATGATGTCGATTCGATTGGATTTAATGGAATGTATTATGTTGATGAAAAACCAATGATGGTTTTTAAACACTCCTCTCAATTTAATGATACCCGAGTGTTAGAGAAAGTTTTTGACAATGGTGGTAATCAGACTGGTGATAAAATAGTCCAATACAGAAAATGTAATCACTTAAACCCAGTCAGAACAACTTTGGCAAAGCAAATTAGATTTAATGAAATTTCGTATGGAGAGGACTCTGATTATTCAACAAGACTTTATGAAAGTAATTTGTTGAAAAAAGAAACGTATATTGATAAAATCCTGTATCATTATTTTTATAGTCCAAACATTACGGAGACTCAAGCGTGACACAACCAATAATTCAAATGACACTAACAAGGGATGAACTTTATCTTCTTGAAGATTTAATTCCAATATGGACAGAACATGCTGATGGATTTGTTTTTATGTTGGATAATTGCACAGATGGAACTTACGAGTTTCTCATGGACAATAGAGAAAAATACAATATTCAGAGTGTTTTACAAACCGGATTGGATGAAGATGAATTCAGACAGGAACACACTGTTAGAGAAACTTTATTTAAAGAGGCAAGAAAATTTAGTGGTAAGATAACTTGCCTTGATACAGATGAATACTTTGATGGTGTGTGGGATAAAAAATTTCTACATGGTGTTTTGGATGGCAACCCAGACATTTGCGTTTTTACAAATTGGCTTCAATATGTTGATAAAGATAACGTTAGAGTCGATGGACCGTGGGACAATGCGATGCAAGACAGACTTTGTAATTACACGGGTGATGTTGCATTTAAAGAAAAACAAAGACACGCTGAACACATGCCAAGAGAGGGATTGAAAACGGATCAAGTTAAACCTCCGAACCTTTTTATTTCCCACCTACAATGGTTAGATAAACCAACTGTCGCTCTAAAACAATACTATTGGAAAGTAACAGATTATGTAAATAATTTAAAAAGTGGATGTGATATAGCAAACGTCACTGATTATGACGAGTCAGTCAATGACTTTAAATGGGAAACGGCAAAAATTCCTATTCCACTTAAAGTTTCACCTGAAATTTACAAAAAAGTAAACTTGGAAGAAACATACAAATATAAAGAAGTTAAGAGACTTATTAAAGAATATAATGTGCCTAACTTGGGTGATTGGGGTATGAATATCCATGAATAAAATTTTGGAATTAGTTGAAGAGTTTATTCAAGAAAAACATGAATCAAAAACTTGGACCGCAGGAAAAGACTGGGTGCAGTATGCTGGTCCATATTTTACGACAGAAGAATACACGGCATCCGTGAAAGTTCTACTCGATGGTTGGCTTGTTCTTGGACAAAATGGTATTCGTTTTGAAAATACCTTTCCTAAATTCTTGGGTAAGAACTTTGGTATTCTTACCAATAGTGGTAGTAGTTCAAACTTGTTGATGATGTCCGCACTTACCTCTAGGAGACTCACTGGATTTAAGAAGGGAACAAAAGTTATTACACCCATCGCTGGTTTTCCAACGACGATTAATCCAATTTTTCAGGTTGGGTTTGAACCAGAGTTTGTTGACATTGATCTTGACACGTTGAATCTAAACTTAGATCAAGTTGAAGAAAAGGCAAAACAAGGATGTAAAATTATTACGTTCGCTCACGTTCTTGGCAATCCACCAAACATGGATCAACTGATGCAGATCGTTGATGACTATGGCTTGATTCTTTTGGAGGACTGTTGTGATGCTCTCGGTTCAACTTATAAAGGTGAGTTGCTGGGATCCTTTGGTGACTTTGCCTCTTGCTCATTCTACCCAGCACACCACATCACTATGGGTGAAGGTGGCTTTGTTGCATGTAAAACAGAGCATCAGGAGATCGTTACTCGAAGTTTCCGTGAATGGGGTCGAGGTTGTTTCTGCGTTGGTAAGAAAGCAAACCTTATGAAAAACGGTTGCTGTGGCAAACGATTCTCTTGTTGGCTTCCGTCTTTGCCAGATGAGGTATTCGATCACAAATATGTTTACGATGAGATTGGTTACAATTTAAAACCAACGGATCAACAAGCAGCGATGGGTTTGGTTCAGATGAAAAAATTACCTGAGATCATTTCACTTAGAAAGAAAAACCACAAACGACTTTGTGATATCTTTTCCAAGTATGACGATTACTTTATCATTCCTAAAGCAACAGAACACTCCGATCCATCTTGGTTTGCCTTCGCTCTTACCATCAAAGAGAATCCTAAGTTCAAACGAAAAGATATCGTTGATTACTTTGAGAACAGTAAGATTCAAACCCGTCCATACTTTGCAGGAAATATCATGCTCCAACCGGCATACGAAGGTATCATGGATCAGAATGAAATTGTAAAACAATATCCAAACGCAAGAAAAGTTACCACTGATACTTTCTTTTTAGGAACCAGTCCCGTTATAACAGACGAGCAACTGGACTACATAGAAACTGTGGTTGATTCTTTCTTTGGAGACTTATCGTGATACGAAAATATGGAAACATGGTTCCGGAGCAAAAAGTTTTAGTTGTAACTGGTTATGGTAATCAAAAAGACGTTGATGATTGGCATTTAGTATCTAATTTAACTTTTAATTCAAAAAATAAATGGTGTCAAAAACACGGTTATGACATACTACATGTTAATTTTTTTGAAGACGTTAGACAAAAAACGGAACACTTGGGATTTCTTCGTGTGATAAAAGCAATTGATCTTCTGCAAAATAATTATGATGTTGTTTTGTGGCTTGATGGAGATACTTTAGTTACCAATCAAGAAATGACAATTGATAACATTTTACAAGAAAAACAACACACGTTATACTTTTCTTATGACTGGATACCAGTCTCTTTTCAAGTATCCTCTTTCGCAGTTAGAAATACTCCGTTTGCAAACACGGTTAAAGAATACTTGTATGATCATTTTGAAGTTGAAAACGAACAACTTGTTTTGAATACAGCATACTCACAAAATAGAGACTTCAGAAGAGAGATTAAAGTTTTACCACACAATTTTTTAAACGCAATGGCAAAAGAAGTCATGGAAACACAATGGTGGTTGCCACCAAGAAAACCAGTTCCGGAAGCCTCTCAGTGGAAAGAGGGTTGTTTTTTGGCGCACTTCGGTGGAATATCAAACGTGGACAGAGTAAGTCTTATAAAAAAATACTATAAGGAATTTATCTAATGGAAATTTCAATTTGTATAGTGACGTTCAAAGAGCGTGCCGATTACATAAAAAGATTAATATCACAAATTCGGCAAGATCATGAAGCATCTAATGTTGATATTGTTCTTGCCATAAATGGAAACAATGAGGAGATCATGGATGAAAACTATCGAAAAGATATGTTACAACTATGTCATGATACTCCAAATTGCTATCCAGTATTTTGTCCAGAATTTAAAAGTCTACCAAAACTTTGGAATACTTTGACAATATTCAGTAGGACAGAGTATAATGTAATTTTGTCTGATGATGTAGAGTACGCAAATCAAAATATTATAGGAACGATTAAGCAGCACATTGAAACAACCTCGGATGAATTCTTTAAGATAAACGGTGGCTTTTCGCATTTTGTTTTGACTAAAAAAATGTTACACAAATTAAAATATTTTGATGAAAGATTTATAGCACATGGTGAAGAAGATGGTGACATCATTCATCAGTTTGAACTTGTTAACGGAAGACCGATGGGAAACATCAACATACATGGGCTATACAATAAAGCAGCGTATGGTGCAGACGCAAATCCCAAGAAAATGGACTTTCATGTACATAACAAACCAAGATTTAATAGAGAGTTTGTGATAATGAAATATCAACAAGATCCAAACGGAATAAATGGAATGAGTCCCACACCAATATCAGTTAAACCCGGCATGGAAGTCGCACAACAATACCCTTATGAGGAATTTGTTAGAAGTAACAAGCACAATATTTCAAAATTTCAAGAGGTAATTTTCAATGAACAAGAATGATAAAAATCATGTGATTAATAAACTAACAGGAACAGAAGTTCAAAACGATCCGTTTTTTCATATGGAAATTGACAACATCTTGCCAGAAAATTTGGCAAGAAACCTCTCTGATGATATATTGTCATATGATGATGATCGGTGGTTTTGTTACAAAAATAAAATTGAAGATAAAAAACTGTTGAGCGACTGGAGACAATTCCCGTCTGAAACTTATCAACTATTTTCTTTTCTGAACTCACCGATGATGTTGGAATCTTTATCCAATATAGTCGGTGTGCAACTGCATCCAGATCATGGTTTACATGGTGGGGGGTGGCACATCCATGCCAGCGGAGGAAAACTCAATCCACATCTTGATTACTCCATTCATCCTAACCTCGGACTACAAAGAAAACTCAACTTGATTATCTACTTGTGTGATGATTGGGATGAAAGTTATGGTGGTCATTTTGGTTTATGGAACTCTAATGATGACGGAACCGCATCTGATTTATCTAAAGAAATTACAATGGGATTCAACAAAGCAGTTTTGTTTGACACGACTCAAAACTCATGGCATGGAATGAGTAGAGAGGTAACATGTCCATCTGGTCAACATCGCAAAAGCATCGCAATATATTACTTGATTGATCCGGTAGGAGAGGTCGATCAAAGATCCAGAGCGTTGTTTACTCCAACAAAGAGTCAAGTGGGTGACACTGAAATTGAAAAGTTAATTGAAAAAAGGTCTAAGGGATCTAGTGCCAAAGAGGTGTACGTTGACTCATGATAAACTGTCTGTTTTTGGTTCCACCGGATTTATTGGAAGCAGATTTTGTGAACTGTACGTTGATGACATAGTTCCCATTGATCGCAATGACTATGAACCAAAAACAAAAGACATCCTTTACTTTATAAGCACAGTTGACAATTACAACATGCACGACAGTTTGCACATTGATATTGACACAAACCTAAAAGTGCTTATGAATGTATTGGAAAACATTGACAAGGACAGTGACACAACATTTAACTTTGTAAGTTCTTGGTTTGTATATGGAAAAAATTACGAACTTCCATTTAGAGAGGACTTTTCAAGATGTGAACCAACTGGGTTTTACTCAATCACTAAACATTGTGCCGAGCAACTTTTGATTTCTTTTTGTGAAACACATAACATAAAATACAGAATATTCAGACTGGCAAATGTTTTGGGCTCTGGTGACACCAAAATTTCTAAAAAGAAAAATGCACTACAATTCTTGATTAAAGAGATTGTTCATGACAATGATATTCCGTTATATTATGGTGGGGATGTCATGCGTGATTACATTTATGTCGATGATATCTGTAAAGGAATCAAAACGTGTTTGGATAAAGCACCAAGTAACGAAGTTATAAATATTGGTAGCGGTAAACCACATAGGTTTATCGACATGATTAATAAAGCAATAGATTACTCCAAATCTAAATCGAAAATAATTGACATCAACCCCACTAAGTTTCATGACATTGTTCAAGTAAGACACTCATATCTTGACACAACAAAATTAAAATCTTATGGATTTAAACAAGATTTTGATATAGAATCCACCATTGAAAACTTAGTCGATTTTTATAAAAATGAAGGAATGTGATATGAAAAAGGTTGTGTATGTAACAGGATGTCTTGGTTTTATTGGATCCTACATCACCAGAAAATGTTTAAACATGGGTTGGTATGTGAAGGGTGTTGATAAGATGACCTATGCTGCGAACAAAAATCTTTTAGACGAATTTAATCAATACGATAATTTTTCTTTTGTTCACTGCGACATAAACGATTTAAAATTTTTGTACGACTGTGACTATGTGATTAACACAGCAGCAGAAACTCATGTTGGTAATTCAATCTCAGAGAGTGATGATTTTGTAAAATCAAATATAGATGGTGTTCACAACATTCTTAAACTTTTTAAAAACTACAGACAAGAAAATACAAAAATGCCGATCTTCTTGCACTTCAGCACCGACGAAGTTTATGGTGATATCGTCGATGGCGCACACACCGAAAATGATCTTTTGAAGCCATCAAACCCATACTCTGCAACAAAGGCAGCGGCAGACATGCTCATCATCGCTTGGGCTAGAACACACAACATTCCTTATGTAATTATTCGACCCACCAATAATTATGGAATAGGTCAATACGTTGAAAAATTAATTCCCAAAGTTTGTAAGTTCATGAAACTTGGAAGAAAAATACCACTCCATAATAACGGTTCTCCTGTTCGTAACTGGTTACATGCAGAGGATACGGCAGAGGCAGTATTGACCATTATTAACTCTGGAATTAAAAATGAAATTTACAATATCGCAGGTGGATTTGAGCAAAGTAATATGGAAACTGTTCGTAAGTTAATTAATGTATTGACGGATGGTAATGATTATGATATCCTTAATTATGTGGATACTTCATATTCAAGAATTGGTCAAGATGTAAGGTACGCTTTGGATGATTCTAAACTTCGATCTTTGGGTTGGAGTCCACAGAAAAAATTTGATGATGAAATTGTGAGCATCGCACAATATTACAAGAACAAATTTATTTGGTAAGGAACATTATGGAAAATATTTTTAAAGAACTATTTGTCTTGGAACTGGCAAACAATCACTGGGGATCTCTCAAAAGAGGGAAAGATATTGTTCGTCAATTTGCAAAAGTTGTTAAAGAAAATAATGTGAAAGCCGCAATCAAGTTACAATTTCGTGATGTTGAAAATTTTATTCATCCATCTTTTCTGGGTGAAGGTGCTGGTGAGGAACTAGGATCTTTGCCAAAACGAAGTCGATACATTCAAAAAACATCTAAGACTAAATTAACACTACCTGAGTTTCGTGAGTTAATTGATTATATCAAAAATCACGATTGTATTCCTATGTCCACACCTTTTGATGAAAAGTCAGTAGATTGGTGTGTTGATTTGGATTTGTCTATCATCAAGATCGCAAGTTCAGACATCAACGATTGGATTTTGTTGAATAAAATTGCGGGAACACAAAAGCCAGTGATCGTTTCAACGGGTGGAGCAAACGACAAACAAATTGATGACATGATTAAATTTTTCACAAACAGAAATATTCCAATCGCTATCAATCATTGTGTTTCAAAATATCCCAGCGAGGATAATGAATTAGAATTAAACCAAATTGATTATCTCAAACAAAAATATCCAGACTTGGTTGTTGGTCTTTCAACCCATGAGTATCACGACTGGCACTCATCAATGTATATTTCATACGCTAAAGGTGCAAGAACGTGGGAAAGGCACATCGACATTCCCTATCCAGAGGGACATGAGCAAAAAGAAGTTTCTAAGTATTGTTCATTGCCGCATCAAGTTGATGAATGGTTTAAAGCGTTTAATCGAGCAAAAGTAATGTGTGGCACATCTAAGAATGAAAGAAGAATAATTGATCACAAAGAATCACAATACCTTGAATCTTTGTATCGGGGTTTGTATCTTAAAGAGGATCTTAAAAAGGGAACAAAACTTAAACTTGAACATTTTTACAGTGCAATTCCATATCAAAAAGAAATTAATCATATCACCTCAAGACAATACTTTGACGAAGACTTTACACTCAATAAAGATATGAAGAAGGACTCCCCTCTTACCAAACATGATATCGTGTAATGAAAGTATCTGATTTTGTAATTGAATATTTTGAAAGAAACAAAGTTGACACTTGCTTTACCATTTCGGGAGGTGGGTGTATTCATCTAATTGACTCTTTGCGGAAGTCAAAGATACAAACAGTGTGTCCCCATCACGAGCAAACTGCTCTGATGGCAAGTGAGGGTTATTATAGACAGTCTGGTAAGATGTCTTTAAATGTTGTAACGACGGGGCCGGGAGGAACAAACACACTCACAGGACTTTTGGGTTTATGGTTGGACAGTATTCCAAGTGTAATTGTTTCTGGTCAAGTTCCGTTGAGTCAAATATCTAGAGGCACTGGATGTAGGCAAATTGGAGATCAAGAATTTGATATCGTTGGTTGTGTTAAAAACATGACAAAATATTCTGTTATGATTGAACACCCACAGGAAATTATCCATGAGGTAAAAAAAGCACACGCTATTGCAATGTCTGGAAGACCTGGTCCAACATGGATTGATATTCCGTTAGACATACAAGGTGCCGATATTAAAGTTAGTGAAGGTAGTTTTGAACCGTACAATAAGTTAAATAAAAAAGTTAAAGATTACTCCTCATTAGAAGAACTACTCAAAGAATCAAAAAAGCCTTTGATCGTCGTTGGTAATGGTATAAGGTTGTCAAACACATATGAAAAGTTAGATAACTTTTTAAGAGAAACAAATATCCCCGTGGTGACTGGTCCCCACTCTGGTGTTGATGTTGTTGATAACACACTAAAAAATTATTGTGGTCGTATTGGAATTTTAGGACAATTGACTTCAAATCAGATTATCCAAGACTGCGATTTGATTTTATGTTTAGGTTCCCGACTACCAGTTAAGATGACGGGATATAACATACCAGAGTTTTCTCCAAAATCTAAAAAGGTAATCATTGATATTGATGAGAATGAAATCAAAAAACATAAGTTTAACATAGAGTTATCATACCAAACCGACCTCAATTATTTTTTTGATAGTATTAACGTTCCAAATATGCGAATCGCTAATTGGATTGCAGAGACACAAAAAATTAGAAAGTCTCAAAAATATGTTCATAGCAAACATGTGAACTTAAAAAGTCACACAAGTTTTTATAACTTAATTGATCAGGCTCCCGATGTGTTTGGAGATACCCCGATTGTCACAAGTAATGGAACCGCTCATGTCGTTACACTACAAATGTATCGGTTAAATAAAAATCAAAGACTTTTTACAAATGTTGGATGTGCGAGCATGGGATATGGTTTACCGGCAGCGATTGGTGCCTGCATCGGGAATCAGAGAAAAGATGTTATCTGCATTGAGGGTGACGGAAGTTTGATGATGAATCTTCAAGAATTAGAAACAGTTGTAAGTCAAAAACTTCCCGTAAAATTAATGGTGATTAACAATGATGGTTATCTTTCAATCAAAATGACTCAAGAATCTTTTTTCTCTGGTCAAGAATTTGCCAGCGGACCAACAACGGGAGTGACAATACCCTCCTATAAAAAAATTGCAGCAGCGTTTGATATTCCATATCTTCAAATGACAAAAAATGATAACGTTAAAAATGAGTTGAAAAAAATGATGTCGGTTGAAGGCCCTTGTATCATGGAGGTGTTTACCCATCCAAATGAAAAACACGAACCCAAAGTAACTCACAAAGGTGTTGATGAAAATGGAAAAATTATTCCGGGTTCGTTGACAGATATGAAAATTACTGATACTATTTAACGATGCGTATTTTACTTACAGGAGGTAGCGGTGGTATCGGTAAATCTATTATCGAAGAGTTATCATGTGAGGTTATCTCACCCCCATCTAATAAATTAGATTTAAATAAAAGTTTAAACACAGATGAACTGGGTGTCTTTGATGGTCTTATTCATTGTGCAGGTGTAAACTTTGTAAAACCACATGATCAGGTAAATCCAGATGAACTAAGTAAACTTTTTCAAATTAATACTTTTAGTTTTTTGCAGTTGTGTTCGCAAATCAAATTTAACGACGGTGCAAATATTGTGGCAGTGGGATCTTTGTATGCCACACATACCAAAGAAGGTAGAATACAATACTCAATGTCCAAACACGCACTTCTTGGTGCGGTAAAAACATTGGCATTAGAAATGTCTGACAGAAATATAAAGGTGAACATGGTTTCTCCGGGGTTTGTAAAAACTAACATGACTCTTGAGAACAACTCGATAGACCGAATAAATAGTTTAAATGATTATATTCCTTTGGGTATGACTAAACCAAAGGACATCGCAAAAATGTGTTCGTTTATAATCAATAATAATCAGTCAATGACTGGACAAAATATTATTATTGACGGTGGATACTCTCTGAGGAATTTTTGACATGAGTTTTATTATTGATAAATCTAAATTTACTCCTTGTTTTGAAAACAAAAATAAGTTGACAGTAACATCACACCCAGAAAACTATGATGTTATATTTGAGTCAGCAAATCTAAACTTTACCGATAAGGATGTTGTTTTAATTGATTCAAATGTCAAGCGACTTTATAACATCAGTCACAAAAGAATGATCGAGATTGATGCAACCGAAGAAAATAAATCAATGGAAACCGCTTTACTCGTCTGTGAAAAATTACTAAACTTTCACTTCGATAAAGGAAACACTTTGATTGTGATTGGTGGAGGAATCTTACAGGACATTGGTGCTTTTGTCTCAAAGATGTTTAAAAGAGGTATAAAATGGACATACTATCCAACCACTTTACTTTCACAGTGCGACAGTTGCATCGGTGGTAAGACAGCACTAAACTTCAAAGATTTCAAAAATCAGTTGGCACTTTTCTCCGCTCCCCAAAAAGTGGTGATTGACACGAAATTTTTGGAGACACTTTCAGAAAGAGACATCCTATCGGGACACGGAGAAATTGTAAAACTTTTTCTGACTGGGGGAGAAGAATATGTTGATATGTTTGATGATCTGTGCCTAGATGAAAAGATATATCACTCACTGGCTATCAAAAAAGAAGTCGTTGAAAAAGATGAGTTTGAATTGTTAGAGAGAAAATCTTTAAATTATGGTCATTCGTTTGGTCACTCAATTGAATCTGCAACAAATTATTCTATCTGCCATGGTGAAGCCGTGCTTCTTGGTATTGAAATTATAAATCAACTTTTTGACAACAACCCAAAAATTACGGAGATGGTAGAGAAGTTCACCTCTCTATCAAGATTACAGTGTTGTGATATGGAGCAAGTTTTTGAAATTACAAAGACTGACAAGAAGGTTAAGGATGGAGTTATTACGTTAGTTGTTGTAAGGGAACCGGGATTGACTGAGTTCGTGCCGACAAAAATAGATGAAGCACTCAAGGAGCGTGTTTGTGCGATATCTGTTAATTGATTTTGGTGCATCATTTTTTAAATTTGCAACATACGACACTGATGTAATAGAAAAACCATTACTTTCTAACTCTCATGTAATTAAGTCTCCATTTACAACGAGTGATGTCGTAAACAAAAATTTAATGTTGACGATACTCCGAAGTGTTTCTACAAATGAGTTTGACGGGATTGTTTGTTGTTCTATTAAAGGTGGAGGATGGATCGGGGAAACGTATCATTCTTGGAAATCAAAAGAAGTCTCATATGATAATCGGTCTTGTCTAATAAGTGGTTTATTTCATGACTCTCCTAATTATCATATACATGAACACCACGGTGGTGATGCGACTGGACTAAATTTGTTGGGACAAATAAACTCAATTCCAATTTATAGTTCTCTCGGTGATACCGATTGTGTGATAAACAGTGTTGAAATTGACGATGATGAATATGTAATCAACATTGGAACGGGATCACAAGTTATTTCCAAAAACAAAAATGAAATGGTTGTTGAAAAATACATTCCTTCTGGAAGAGCCTTTTTGTCGTATGATAAATTTTTTTCCGAATTGGGTGTTAACTTTTTTGAGCAACTTCGGGAAGTATCTGTCGATGAAATTTTAAAATCAGATATGAATTTTGATTTAAATATTTTCCCGCAGGCATCATCTTTTAACGGTGGCGGAAGTGTGACAAATTTACATGAAGGTCTTTTTAATAAGAGTAATTTTTTTGGATCTTTAATACGAAGTTTTGTCGAGCAGTATGGGATCTATCTTAACGATGTCAAAAAAACAAAAATTAAATTGTCTGGTGGTGTATCAGAAAAAATACCTACACTAAAACCCGTTTTTTCCTCAATGTATGGGAAAGATGTAAGTGTTGATTTTACTGCAACTCCGTTTAATGGTATGATTAAATACATCAAGGAATTTTTGTTATGAATGTTTTAGTCACAGGATCGAATGGATATGTCGCAAAGGGCATAACCCCTTTTCTTAAAACCAAACATGAGGTAACAACAGTCACACGAAAAGATTTTGACTTGTGTGACACAAGATCAACCCTAGATTGGTTTGATGACAAACACTTCGATGTTGTCATTCACACAGCAGCAAAAGGTGGCTCAAGATTACAAGAAGATGACAAAGAAACATGTGATCTAAATCTGAAGATGTATTACAATCTCCTTGCATGTAAAGATCACTTTTCTAAATTCATATCATTCGGATCTGGTGCAGAACTATTTAAGTTGGACACACGATACGGCATGTCCAAAAGAATTATCGCAGATTCGATGTTGTGTCACGATAACTTTTATAACCTAAGAATTTTTGCCGTCTTTGATCACAACGAAATAGAAACTAGATTTATTCGATCATGTATCAGAAACTACTTAAATAAAAAACCGATTAGAATACATCAAAATAAACTGTTTGATTTTTTTCATATGAATGACTTGTCAAACTTAGTGGATTACTATGTTAAAGAGACTGAACTTTGCAGAACGGTGAACTGCTCATACGAAGATAAAAAAAGTTTGTTAGATATTGCAAACGTGGTGAATGATTTATCAGAACATAAAGTTGAAATCGGAGTGGAAAAACATGGTTTTGATTTTTATTGTGGGGAATTTAACTTACCAATAACAAACTTAGTTGGTCTTGTCGGTGGAATAAACCGAACGTTTAACATTATAAATAGAGAGTATTTACATAAAGGAACTTTGTTATGAAACCAACGCTTGCTCTTTGTATGATCGTAAAAGATGAATCTCACATCATTCTTGATTGTTTAAAATCTGTAACTCCTTTTATTGATCAGTATCATATCACGGACACTGGATCTACTGATGGGACACAGGAGTTGATTACAAAATATTTTGAAGAAGCAGGTATTCCCGGTCAAGTTTATCAATCTGATTGGAAAGGTTTTGGTAAATCAAGAACAGAGTCTATTGAAAACGCAGAACAAAGTGACTGTGATTATGCACTTATTATTGATGCGGACGATTACATTACGGGTGATCTTGTTGTTCCTCCCGTTTCTGATGATGTTGATGGTTACTCACTGAAAATTAATCGGGGTGAATTTACTTGGTGGAGAACTCAAATTATTAAACTCTCAAGTAAGTGGCATTATGTTGGTGTTCTTCACGAATATGCAACAACAAAAGAAAAAAATCCGACTGTCATACGACTCTTGGGAGATTATCAAATTAATGCAAGAACCGAGGGTAATCGGAACGTCGGCATTGATCCAATTGAAAAATACAGCAGAGACGCTGAAGTTTTGTTGTCAGCACTTACAAACCCAGAAGATATAAACTATGAGCCAAATAACGAAAGATATAAGTTTTATCTTGGACAGTCTTACTTTGACTCTCAGCAATGGGAAGAGGCTGAGAAGTGGTATCAGATTAGAGCGGATGCTGGTGGATGGCCTGAAGAAGTTTTCTACTCTCTGATGCGTGTCGGCATGTGTAAAGCGATTCGTGGGGAACCCACACCAGAAATCATTCATGCTTTCCTTGAAGCACACAACTCAAGACCAACTCGTGCAGAGCCACTGTATCACATCGCAAGAACTTATCGAGAGATTCTCAATCAACCTGCCATTGGTTATATCTTTGCAAAAAGAGCGGCAGAGATTCCATACCCAGAGAACGATATTTTGTTTATTACAGACGAAGTTTACAGGTGGCAAGCGTTAGACGAACTTGGGACATGTGCCCATGCTGTCGGTGATATTCACACTGGTTTCCTCGCAACAAAGAAACTTTTGGAGGAAGGTCGATTACCAGAAGAACAACTTGATAGAGTGTCAACAAACTATGCCATTTATCATAAACTTGTGGTTGATTATCAAACTAAAGTTGCGGAACAGGAAAAAGAAAACCAACTGAAAGAAAAGTTTGATAAGCAAGAGCAAAAAAAGATGAGAAAGACAAAAGAAAAGAAGACAACGAAACAAAAATCAAGACGACAAAAGATGAATAAATAGTTTTATGAAACGATTTCTTGACTTTACAAAAAACGATGATGAACTCCAGATCATTCGTGAGACTGTGGAGGAGGATGTAAAGTCCCCTGAAGTTGTCGTTGAGAAAATCGTCGAAACAAAAGAAATCAAAGAAGTTGTCACGCTCCCCGGCACCCCCGGCGCTATGGGACCGATTGGACCTGTCGGTGATCGTGGTTCTCAAGGACCGCAAGGTGATCAGGGTATAAAGGGTGATGCCGGTGAACAGGGACCGCAGGGTGAGCAAGGCATTCAAGGTGAGCAAGGTCCCGTTGGTCCACAAGGTGAACAAGGCATTCAGGGAGAGCAGGGACCGCAAGGTGTCGCTGGACCGAAAGGTGACAAAGGAGACAAAGGTGCCGCAGGTGAACAAGGTCCACAGGGTATTCCCGGTCTTGCCGGTAAGGACGGTCAAGCGGGACAGAATGGACGGGATGGTGCGAGAGGACTTCAGGGTCCAAAGGGTGAAAGAGGTCCGAGAGGATCCAAAGGACAAAAAGGTGATCCCGGTCCAGCCGGACCTGCTGGGGTTGCTGGATCTGATGGGGAGCAAGGTGTCAAGGGAGACAAAGGTGATCCCGGCGATCTCTCTAAAATTTCTGCCAAGTATCCTCTGATCTATGACGAAGAAAAAGGTAAACTTGAGTTCGACACAAAAAAATTAGAAAGTGTCATTTCAAATCTTTCTGGAATCGGAAACGCACAAAATCTTGCTAAATATATGAGTGCTGGTGGTGGTGCCGTTGGTATTATGAAAGACAGGGCAATTGTAATTAAGTCAGTAAATGATATTAATTTCAAGGGTTCAAACATTACGGTTTCGAGAAAAGGAAAACAAGTTGATGTTGAGGTTGCAAGCGGTGGAACATTTTCAAGTGGAACGAATCCACCGTCAGATCCCTCCGCAGGAGATAGATGGTATGACACGACAAACGCAATTTTGTTCACACGATTCGATAATCACTGGGTGGAACTCTAATGGGTATTGATTTTCCAAATAGTCCAAGTGCTGGTGACACCTACACATACGAAGGTGAAACATATCGCTATAACGGTGTGGCCTTTGTTAAAGTTCGTGACAGAGTTACAACATTCAACGGTGTGACTGGTGCAATCGTCGGTGTAACTTCCGTTCAAGGTAAGACGGGTGATGTGACTCTCACCGACCTTGAAATCACACACGGTGTCGAGACATTCAACGGGTTAAGTGGTAGCATCGACACAACCTCACTTGTTCTTCCTGTTACTGGTCTTTCTGCGTCGGGTGGAGTCACTCTTTCTGGTGATCTTTCCATCGCTGGTGATATTATTACCCAAGATGATAACCTCGCTATAAGAACCACGAGTGGCGAGTTGATGATTAATTTCTTGGGATCACAAACAATTATTAATAACACTGCGAATGATCAGGACATTAGAGTCAAAGGTAATAGCGACTCTCAGTTGTTCTTTGTAGACGCAGGTAACAACAGAGTTGGAATTGGAACAGAGACACCAACTGAAAAACTTGATGTCAATGGAACAATCAAAGCACTGGGCATCTCCGGTCCATCTGGCATTACTTTCTCAAACGGTGAAGTGATTCGCAATAGTCCTGATGGATCAATTCAAATTATTCCAAGCGATGAAGGTGGAAATCACTTTGGTATTGAAATTGACGCAACCGAGTGGGGATTCGGTCCTGTTATCAATGTGATTGATGAATCAGGCACACAAGTAACCAAAGCAATTAGACTTGACACTGATATTACTTTTTCTGACACAAATGTTCCAGACGGCTCACCTGCTAGATTGATGTTCGGCAATGCCTCGGACAGAGGGTTTCAACAGAACAATAATAATGATGGAACGGTGATGTTTGGTGTGAATGGTGACAACGGTCACTTTGCCGTAGGTAGAAAAGCAGACCTTGCTGACGGTGATCGTTCAATGTCCACTTCTGATAAAACCGCACTTGGAATGACTAACCCACAATTCCTTGTTTACTCCTCTGACTCTACTAATGCAAATGATTACCTTCGCATTGAACACAATCAAACAGATGCTAACATTTTCTCTGGTGATGGTAACATCAACTTAGTTCCTGCTGGTGGTGTCGTTGGCATTTCGGGCGGAACAGCGGAAGCAAATAACTTTGTGGTTGACGGTGGTAAGATTTTCCAGAAGGGAAATGAAG
>CAACVD010000583.1_pt1 | contig 17690 bp, 19 predicted proteins | sample 2381771 | NCBI WGS metagenome assembly CAACVD01 (sample SAMEA5211965, study PRJEB30684) | marine metagenome | biome: Marine; feature: Epipelagic; material: Water | collected 2015-10-15 | depth 15 m | reverse complement strand
GATGACTACGTGCTTGCTACAGGCGAACTACATTCTGTTCGTGAGCTTGTTGAGAGATGTTTCTCTCTGGTGGATATGAAGATTAGGTGGGTGGGAGATGTTGGCCTAGAAGAAACCGCTATAGATGAAAATAACAACACGGTAGTAAAGATTAATCCACAGTTCTATCGCCCCGCAGAAGTAGACCTATTGCTTGGCGACTCAACCAAAGCCCGTGAGGTTCTGGGATGGAAGCCTAAGTATACGTTTGACTCTATGATTGACGAGATGATGGACGTTGCTCTTACTTCTTAGCAAAGCCAAAGTATGCAGCAACGACTGCAGACAGCGAACCATACATCATCATAAGAATTGCCTCTGCTGACTCAAAGCGTGCAGGTGAAGCAAGAACAGCTACGGTACTAATAACCATCATACCTAAACAAGTCCACGCCATATAGCGGCGGTTCTTTTGATATGCTGATTTATCTACAATATTATTATCTTCCATTGTCTTCTCCTATTGAAGCGGGTTAGCCAGTGCGTCCATGCCACGCCACAAATCTTCAACTTCTTTTTGTAGCTTGCCTATACTCTGAACCTTTTCTGCTGCTTGGTTGACTTTAAGGACTGACTCCGCCATCGTGGTTTCCATGTCAGACACTTTGTCACGAAGGTCAAGAAGCTGTTGTTGGTTTTTCATAATGCTATCTAAGTTAGCACCTAGCTCAATCAACTTATCTGAAGCATCAGGTAGTGCCTGCACAGCCGCCTCTACCTTTTCTATACGACCATAGAACTCTGCTACTGCCCAGATGCCGCCTGCCATTGTTGTAGCAATCGACAAAACAACAGCAATCCACATGCCCTTGAGGTTGACCCCGCCTATTTTTAATTCTGTATCTTCAAGTGCCATTAGTTTAAGCTTTCCTGTTCGTCATAAATTGTTTGTCCCATGCCCATTACATCTTCCATGCTAACCGTTGCATTATTGTATGTAAAGAAGTTATAAAATGTGTGCGTAAACTGTGTAGTTGACCATGCAAATTTTATAGCTTCGTTTGCAGAATCATATGTAGCAACTGCATCAGACATATTGACATTAAATTGTTGGGCATTATCATCAACAGAGCCAGTAATATCTTCTATTCTAGAGGCAGCAAGAAAAGCAGCTGCATCAACAGCAATCTCTTCAATGTCACCTAAAGAATCATTGTATACATTAACATCCTGCTGCTCTAAAGTTACATCATTTTCCTGAATAAAATCTTGTAAGCCCTCTTGAGAGGCGACATCACTCTGGTCTGTTTTTTCTGCTTTGTCTGCCACTTCTACGGCTACTGCAATAACTGCAGTGGCATCTACAAAAGTATCAATAGCAACCTCTAGCTTTACCATAGTTTCTTCGTACTGATTTTCAAGCATCATCTGTGTGTTATAATATATCTGCTGTGACACATCCGACACAGAGTCGTTATATGCTTGCACATCCGTAGGTGTAATAAAGGCAGGCAAGACAGTACCATCAGGAGCAACCTTACCGTCTACTGCATAGTAAGCAAGACCACCAACAGCATTACGCCCCTGCTGTATCTTGTTAGCAATAATCTTACTGGCCGCAACAAGCCTATCTATTTCAGTCTCTGCGTGTGCTTGTCCTAAAGCGCTCACTAATAGACAGGCCGCTATCAGTATCTTCTTCATTCGCATCTTCTCCCCCTATGTTAAGAATAGTATCATAATGCTTCTTACGTTTTTTGTAGTCTGGTATAAACTTCTTTGGGTTTCGTTTCATTGTCATGTAGGCTGCTCGCCCTACTATTAACTTTCCGTTGATGCTTAATGGGCAAGGTGTGCCACTGTCAAACATAGAAACCCATATGGTTTTCTTTTGACACATCAATGCTACGGCTGCGATGTTCATGCCAAGGTCTTTAAGTATCTTAGCATCACGCCGCCTATTACATTCCAAATCTTGCTTATAACCGCCAGCAGACAAGCCAAATACGTTGACCTGCACACCCGCACTACGTCCTGCAAGACACGTATCCTGCCCATTAGACATGTAAGAGGGGGCAATAGCAGACGGTGGCGGCGTTACTTTAGATGCTGCCCCTGCCCCGTTGTAGTTGTTAGTTGTTGATGGGTTGTTACTGCTAACAGTACTCTGTGTGTTTACAGTGCTGGTGTTTAGGTCGCCCGTCTGGTCATTTGATTGTGCATGTACAAGCCCTGGCATAAATGCCAAAACAAAAAAAACTAGTGCTGTTGCTCTTGCATTACTTTGTAATACCCTTAAACTTCTCATATGTTCTCATCCCACCTAGACCTAACATGCCTAGCAATACAGTCATTAAGCTTTCCATATCAAACTGTGGAAGTTCTGGTATGTCTGCCCCAATCCATGCCGCCACAAATAATGTGATAGGCACACCCACAAAATGCCAAGCCATGGCGACACCACAAGTCCACCCAATAAAGGGTCGCCAGCCTGCTACAAATATACTTCTATGTCCCGCCTCTACCTTATTAATCTCTAGCTGTGCTAGGTTAGCTTTGGTAGCGGCCTTAATCATCTCCGCCTCTAGCTCTTGTTTTGCTTTTGCTGCAGCATTCTTGTCAGGTACAAGGCGGTCAATTACCTTACCTGCCGATGGCAACAATGCGCTTACAATACTACTAATCATTCTTGGCTCTCATTCTTAATAAGCAACAAATCAAACATTGCAGATGCTTGCTGCACTTGTGAGCTTGCTTGTGCGGTTACTTCAATATCAGTTTTTTCTTCATACTTTAACGGAAACTCCATAACCTCTTCAAAAGTTTGAGCAGCCGTAGTATACTTAGCTTGCGTTCTAAACACACCACCAGGAACTCTAGCTCTAAGCCTCACAGTTTGATACTTATTTGCAACCTCTGCCGCACCACCAAATACCAGCTGATACAAGTAAGCAGTATAGCCAGCAGGTACAGTATATGTAGCCATTAAAGTTTGATTTTCTTCTGCCTGTATTACCGCAACAGTGTCACCCGAATGTCGAATATGTACATGACCAGCAGGCTCGTTGTCATCACTTACAAATGCACGATATGCACGCAAATAAGAAGCACTGGTCGTAACGGTAGTAGTTCCATTAAGTGTTACAATATTAGACACTTCATTATAGTCAGCATCTAATCCTTGCACAGTAATCTGGGAGTTATCTGTAGTAGATGTACCAACTACACCAAGCTGTGCAGCAGACGTTGGGTATATGTAGACACCACCACCATTCCATATAAGAGTAGCAGAGGTAGTTACAGAAGTATTAAAACCAAACTTGTGTACATGTTCGTGACCTTGTACGTAACCACGCTTTACATGTAGGCCAAATGGTTCATGCTTACCTGTTCTTGTTATACTTGAGTATTGTCCCATTTTACAATCCTTTTGTGTAGTTCTTGCCATCATATCGAAGCACAGAACCACGCTTTCTATTTGAATAACTGCAGTGAATCCACCCTGACGTAGGCTCACCATCTTTATAAAACTCTAGTATCAGCTGGTCAAAGTTTAGATTATCTTTAATCCACTCTGCTACAACTTTATTGTCCACACCCAGCACCTCAAAGTCTGCTGCCTCACCCTTGGCGTGCTGACTGTTCTCGCTACTGCCAATAGCTACACACAACTCTGGCGAGCGATAGCCACTATTAATAGTAACAGGCCGTTCAAAATACTCACGCACTGGCTGCAGTATATTATCGCACAACATGTGCAGGTTATACAAGTCCTCTGGCTGCGGCTCGTTAAAAATATCTAGACGCAATGCGGTTTGACTTTTAGTCATTTCACCCAATGAAAAGTTTTTACTTAACTGCATTATTCATCCTCTTCAATAGGCTCTATTTCTTTTAGCTTCATGCCAAGAAGTTCATTGTAAATATTTACCATAGACTGCCAAGGTATATCAGTTCTGTTTAAGTTGCTAACAACATCTTGCCTTTTATAAGTATAAGGAACAAATTCATTACGCATTGCCTCTCTTATATATAGCTCTTCATCAGCAGTAATCTTTCTTGTATTGTCTCGTGACAAACCAAAGTCAAACGCTTTTTCAAAATCCTCCCCTAGAATAGCCTGATAATCCTCAATTAAACTTTGTAGTTGTTGTTGACCATCAAGAGCCAACATCTGTGAATTTTTATATCTCTTAATAATATTTTCTTGTTCATCTACTAAGTTAGGGTCAGAAAGATATTGTGTCATTGCTCTATTTGAAAGATTAATATCACCAACAACAGGAGAAATAGCAAATGGAATACTAGCAGTAACATCTAACTTTTTACTACTTAGTCCAATTGCTGCAGGCCACCATACTTCTCCTTCAGAAAAAGCATAGCCACCTTTTTTTCTTTCCATTCCTTCACCAAATTTTTCACGACTTTTTTCAAACTCATTTCTTTTAACAAAATAATTTACAGTTCCAGGCGTTACAACATCAATAAGAGGCTCAATAGCTTTTTGAATTTTACCAGTCATTGTTGCTTCTGTATCTAATCTACCAGTATCCATAAGTTTTAAAGCAGCTTCAGTAATCATGGAAGGCATTAAAAAAGAACCAACAGAATTTTCAAGTGTAGCCATTGCCATTTTACTATAATCAGCAGAAGACATTTCTTCTCCACTAAACACGCCAGTATGGATACCTTTAGCTGCTTGTTTAATAAATGAGAACGGGTCAATAGGACCAAGGTTAACATAGTCAGCTGTTATGTGTCCACGAGCATCCTTTTCAAGAGGAGAAAAATATATTCTGTCTTGATTAAATTCCCAAGAAGGTACTACAGAATTATTAATTGCTTCTTCTTGTTCGCTTGTAATTCCGTTTGCTGCCATAGAATAAGCCATTAAAGAAGACGGAACAATTGCAGCTGCGGTAGTTCCTGCTGCTCTTTTAGCTGCCGCTATTTGCAATACAGCATCCCCGCTTTTTAAATCATCCATTGTATACTTAACTAAGTTTTTAGATATACGACTCATTTCTGCAGGAAAAGATATAAAATCACCAACGGGTAAGCCACGCATCTTTTTAACAAACTTTGGAACAAGGTCATAGTTAGGCATTAAGTCACGAGTTCGCTGTGCTGCAAGCTCCTCTTGTTGACGTAATGGTAACTCATTATACTTTTTACCTATAAACTGGGCATCTACAGGGTCACCCTTCTTTACAGTAGAACCAGACTTTTTAATAACATCCAATGTTTTTTCAAAGTGTATAATTTTAAACAGGTCATCTTCAGCCTGATAAGTATCTAAAACTTTTTTGTTAGCGCCTTTAAATTTTCTAGTCAGCACACCATTTGTCCAGGCTTCTGGATTATCTGCAAAAGCTTTATAGTTTTGTCTAATTAAATTAATTGCCAAGCCACTGTTTGCTATGTTAAGCTCAAGGTATCTGCCATATCGTTCTCCAGATTCTTTTGTAGACTTGTCGAGAAGTTTTTTCCCAACATCTTTAGCTGCTTGATTTAACTTAGAAGGACTTGCCATACCATTTGCAACCAGCATTATCATGTTACCCATGACGTTACGACCATGTGTCTGTGTGCTGTATGCAGTTTTAGTTGTTTGTGTCAAGGCTTTACTTTTCATAAAGGCTCTACTAAACCAATTAGTAGGAGTAGCAACCTCTAATCCATCACGCAACATATTCAAATAATTTTCATCTACATATAAATCTTCAAGAGGATTAAGAACTTTTGCGTTAAACTGGTTTTTAATACGACCCCTAATTTCTGATGCAGCCTGTGTAGACACACCGTCTACCTCATCAAGAAAGGCGGTGTTAGGACCACGGCCATCTTTACTTACACCATAACCCCATATCTTAGCAAGTCTGTCTTCGCTTACATTTTTTAAAGCATTAACTCTACCTGTTGCCTTATCTACTGCTGTACCGCCTACACCACTATCAAGAAGATGCTGTCGAACTTCTTTTAAAAATGTTTGCTCTGCATTTAAAACAGACAGATTAGAAAATGTTTTAGCAAAGTTTGCATATGGGTCATCTATTTCACCCAGTAATTCTTTTACTTGTTTAGGAATATCTTTACGTGCATGACCACTTTTTGTTCTGCCCGTTTTATTATTATAACCAGCAAACGAATCAAATATATTAGCAAGGCCTGTATCCTTATCGGCACGAACTATTCTACCTAACAACAAGTCAATCTCATCATTAGTTAAATCTTTATTAAATTTTTTAATTGCTCTTTTAGCAGATGTAAATACACCATTTTCATCAAGACCCGTCTCGTTATACTTTTTATATTTAGACCGTATTTGTTTAGCATATGCTGGGTCTTCAAACAAACGATATGCTTTTGTCATATACAAATCAAGATTGTTTGATATTGTTGTCTTGAGTGTCCCTTTTGTTCCTTGTGTTAGATTGGCAGACAGTCCTTTAAGTTCAGTCTTTAATCCTGTAATTAATTCTTTTGTTTGAGGCCGAAGTCCTGTAGCTGCTTTACCATCAAGAACACCCTGCAATCTTTTAGTAACTGTTGCTAATTCTTTATCAGATGCACCCGCATATTCTGAATTAACAGCAGCCTTCAATTGATTAATCCTGCCTTCAGCACGAGCTAGCGCAGCAGGCTCTGCATTCTTTCTCTCAAGCTCAAGAGCTAACATGCGATTATCTGTCCCTACACGTGAGGTAACATAAGGCATTATTCTACTGCTAAGATTTGCTGCTTGCTGTACACCAGGAAGGCTTTTTAATGCAGTACCAGTTAAGGTAGCAGCTTTACCAGTTGCTTGCGATACAGCTTTTACTGGTTTTTCAAGGCGGGTTGCTTTTAATATAGGAGCTTTATATACAGCTGCCAAAGACAAAGGGGCAAACAATAAACCAAAACCAAGATTATTAATAGCAGACTGTAAATATTGTTCTGCTTCTGTATCATTAGGGTCTACAGATAAACGCTGTAAAAATTGTGTGGATTCAGGAAAGGCTTCAGTTAAAATATTAACTACATTTTCTTCTGGTTTTTCTACTATAGTTGCTGCACCCGCAAAGGCTGTGCCATAGCCACCAGCTGCTGCTAATGCCCTGCCTTTTCTGCCAAGCTTTCTGGATGTTTTAGTTGCAAGGCTACGAACACCAGGAGAAAAAGCTTTGGTTGCTCCCATTGTAGCTTTTGCGCCTTTTGTAATACCTGTAAAGGGAATGATATAAGAACCAATTACACCTACAACTTCTTCACCAGTAGCAAGCGCACCCTCTCCATGATAAGGGTCAAAGAAATAACTTGCTGATTCTGCTATAGACGGAGCAACATATTCACCAGCCTGTTCTGCTGCATAGCTAAGACCAGTACTAATTTCTTCTGGTAAAACCATTTCGGCAAACGAACCAATACCACGACCAGCATCACCCAAAGCACGCCCAAGTATACGAGTGCCAAAAAAACCAGGCGAAAAATCAGTTACGCCTTTATCTATAGCATCGCTATATTTGTTATTTGCTTCTAAGAAACTTGTTAAAGATATTTCTTTTTTATCTAAGAAAGAAGAAAGGTCTGACTTACTTTTTATTTTACCTTCATCAATAAGCTTTTCTACATCTTTAAATGTATCTTGGAAGTCTCTCGAATATATGCTAAGTGTTTCAGCCACGAGATAACCTTTCTAGTTTGGTAAGTTTTGTATTACTTGAGGAGTTGCTACACCTTTAAGTCCTGTGTCTTCTGACCCTGCTGGGGTTACTGTGCTTCCTGTTTTGTCAGGAAACTTTTCTCGCAAAAGACTTCTAAATATTTGAGATTGTGCATTCTTAACAAGTTCAGAAGAGTCTGGTAATCTGCCAGATAAAACAGCATTAGCAACCCTTGTATTTGTTAGCTCTCTTAACTCTCCAACTTTGTTTGCTTCTTCTGAAGTCATTGCCATTTGAGTTTTAAATTCTTCTTTAGCAATTCTTTCAAAGTCACCTAAAGAATATCCAGATGCCTTAAACTCTGGAACTGTAACTTCAGGTTTTAAGTCGTCAATCATTTGGCGACCGCCCAACAAGGCACGGGCAATAGTAGTTTCTGTTCCCTCTTCTGGTCCTGCTGGGTCAGTAGCAAGCAAAGAAAGACCATACATAAATTTATCTGATGCAGGTATAGCACCAAACTGTTCTGCAGCACCGCTAAAAAACTCACCGCCCATTTGTTTAGCTCCGTCAATAATACGACTTAACACGCCACCTTGTGGCTGTTTATCTTCACCTGCACCTGCGCCTGCATTTGCAGCACTGCTTGCGGCTTGCGCTTGGCTTAATTGATTAGAAGCATCATCAAATATTTTTTGTTGTGCGTTAATTTTAGATTGTATTTGTTTACGTTTAGCTTGGTCTTTTTTGGACAAAGATAAGCCCTGCATTTGAGCATTTAAAGCTTGAATTTGAGACATTGCATTTGTCATAGCAGACTTTAATGAGGGGGTTCCGCCAACCTGTAGTGATGCAATACCACCGCCTGCTTGGAAGTAACGGCTTCTTGCTCTTTGTTGAGCGGGAGTAAGCTGCGCTGGCCCCATATCAATAACCTCATCGTCCATCATAGAGGACCCTTTAGATATTAATTCAGCTGCTCTTGCTCCCCGTTGTTCATCAGATGCTTTGGCTTGCTCTCTTTCTTTACCATAACTTGTTCCATATTTTTCATCAGAAAAATTTTCAATATCTGCAATTTCATCCATTTCATCTTGAGTCATGTCATTGCTAAATTTTGTTTTATTAAATAGTTTCTTTAAAAAATTAGAATCACTTTTACCAACAACATTAGGTGAGCCGCCTATAGCAAGTCTAGAAATACCACCACCAGTTTTAGAGGCTTGTTCTGCGCCACCTGCAATCATTGCTGGATTGCCTGTCATAGCACCAGCAACCATCATACCTGCACCTAAAGCTTTTTGGAATCCAGATTTCTTTTTAATTATTTTTGTTTGTTGTGGTGTCATTAGTCCAGCAAGGCCACCAACTGCACTAGTAGCACGTTGAGCCGCTAAGAAAGGAGCTTCTTCCTCACGCATAGCTTCACCATATGTAAAGTCTCTACGCTGTTGCTCAAGCTCTCTTTGCCTTGTGCCTACATCTGATAGTAGTTGAGTTGCCCCTAGCCTACGTCCATATATGTCTTGCTCTACACCTAGCTCTTGACCAATCAAAGCTGCGCCAGTACCTAACCGTCTGGACAAGTCGGCTTCAGTCATGCCCAAAGCTCTTTCTTGAGCTTGTCCCTCAATATCTGCAAGCGTTTGAGCAAATTCTCCTGCTGCACCACCACGTAAAATATCTGCTCTAGCCCCAGTTAATGCGCCAACACCTGCACCGCCAGCACCTACACCAATAGTTTTTAGAGCTTGTTGAAGGCCACGTTGAGCAGCCTGTGTTTGGGCTGCTGTCATAGGGTCAAGTAATTGTCTCTTAGCAGCAATATCTTCTGCACCAATACCCACCATTGCTTCTTGACGAAGAGCAGCAAGCTCATCAAGTCTTTGCTGCATACCAGTAGGAGAAAGACCAGCAATCCCTCGTTGCTGTTCCATTGCTTGTAATTCTTCAGGAGTAAAACCAGCAAATCTTTGACCCACATCATAAGCTTGGAAGGGCTGCTTTGCGGCTTCAATTGCTGTGCTAACTAAAGGCCTAAGTGATTCACCTTCGCCTTTAATTCCACGAATAAACTGACCACCCGTAGTAATCTTTTTTGTTTTACCACTAAAAAATCCCATTATGCTAGTCCCTTAATTATATCACTTGCAAGTTTTTTTCCGTTAATCTCATTAGGCTGTTCGGTTGTACCATATGCAGCCTGTCTAATTTCTTCTCGCATCTTATCAAGATTGCGTGTACCCTCATCCACATCACCACCGCCAAGAGCAGCAACTTGGTCTTGGTCAATAATATATTCATCTTTGCTAATTTTAGCACGTTCAATATTACCACCATCTTCAACTCTAAATTCTACATTGTCAGACATACCATCACCATTTTCTGCAGTCACCATACCATTATAACTTTGGTCAGCATTGTCTGTTTTGGGAAGAGCATTATCCAAAGCTTCTGCTCCTGCTTCAGATGAGCCATTACCAAGAGCGGCAACTGTATAAGCATCAACAACATAATCATCACCGTCTACCATTTTACCACCCTCATCACGATACACGGGAGCAGACATTTGAGGCGGCATGGGCGCAGGTTGTATGGCCTGTTTAGGCATAGCTTGTGCAGACATAACAGAAATCATATCTGCAAGACGAAAAGCACGAGGCATACCTGTTGCGTCCTCCGTCATGCCCATTCCTTTTAATTGTAATATGTTTGCAAGACCTTCATACATTGTAGTATTATACCCTATTTATATCAAATATACCAGCTATCTAGTGGAAATCCACCCACCCAGTAGCTGTAGTTGTGTATCCTTTAAACTTACCCACACTAATTGCATAGGCTACATCGCCCTGCTGTGGTCTACCAATATCAGTAATTGTAACCACCGTATATATCTTTGTTGACGGGGTACTGTCCTGACGCAAGCTTTCGGTATCTAGTTCACGTGTAAGCTCATTAGCCCAGCGAGTTAAATCTGAATGTAGCTCATCAGCAGTAGTTGGCTTACCTATAGGATACTTTGGAAAGTTAGCCATTATCTTTCACCATCAGGCTGCATAGCTAATCTTACGCCACCCCATCGCCACTGACCTGCAGCATCTGCAGACACACGAACAACAGACTGCCTACCTCTGGCACGCATGTTTACCTTTTGTGTATTAGCATTAATAGTAAATGGACCTTTTTCTTGGAAGTCATCCGATGGATACCTGCGTGTTTTAATAGAAAACTTAATCTGCTCTCCCGTGCTAAATGTATAATCAGGAATAAGTTTATCTGCAAACATTAGTTGCTTACCTTCATCAAGGTCAAACTCTGCCGACTCAATAAACGAAGTAAGAGCCTGACCATCGCCTGTATAAATATCATCTGGCTCGTTATTCCACACAAGCATGTCACCCGTTGCTGATGTATACCCAGTCAAAACAGTAGTATCAAACACGCCACGGTCTGTAAATGTAGTAGTAATACCGTCTTCAAACAGCTTTCCATATACCCATGTTTGTTCTTCGTAGTTATAAATTACATAGGCATTCGGCTCTAAACTATCACCACGTGGATACAGCCAAATAATTTCTTTAAACTCACTATTAATACCTGCATACACTTTGTCTTTTTGAACCATATTAAAACTATCAAAAAGATGTCGGCGTATTGTGCAAGGCATAGTGTTAACACGGCCATCATACATATAGAAATTATTATCGCCCATCCAATAAGACACACCGTCAATATCAACTGCCGCATGAGGACTAATCATACCGCAGTTAGAACCAACCTGTGTAAACCTAAATATAAATGGAGTTCCTACAAACTCCTGAATATACATAGCTTTGTCAGTCCAAATGTTAATAGTATTACGTGAGCGTATTGCCCCGATAATACGAGAGCCTTCGGTCAAGTTAACAGAACCTGCAGTATTTGTAGCTGTTGGTTGCCATACTCTAAAGTTATTTTGGTCAGACCAGGCAACTCTTAGCGGAACAATGGTAGCATCAGTTGCCGTTGTTGATGCTCCATAGCAAACAATATGACCATCATTAGGTGACACAATAAAGCTATTTGCATATGGCGCAGTATCTACAATACTTGCACGAGCAATAGTATAATTATTTTCGGAAACATCTAGATATGCAATTTTACTTTTACGGCGTAAGGCCAGCAAGTCTTCACCATATGTATCAAGCTTCCACTGTGCGCCTTGGAAAACAATATCAGAAGAAGACGCAGGAGAGTTCCAAGCTTGTTGACCACTCCACACACCCGCACTATACCCCAAACCTTGAATATCATTTGGCTCTTCATTAGGTATTAAAAGATTTATACTGCCATTAGCTCCTTGACCTGTTGCAGTTCCTGTAGCAGTAGCATTTGCAGTAATAAAAAAGGCATCCTGGGCGCTTACTGAAGTAATTGCAAATGTGCCATTAACACTTGTTCCCTGAAAGTTTGGAACGCCAGTAAATTCAATTCTGTCTCCAACGCTAACATTCTGGCTGGGATTATAACCTAAGTTAACCTTAACAATATTACTTCCACTAGTAGTATCAAAATTATTAGCTACACTTGTTGTGCTAGCAATAGGAGTAGAGTCTGTTCTGTCTTCGTTTTGTATTACATATAATTGTGTGTTAGTACCATATGCTAAATACTTACGAGTATTATTATCAGTCCATGTAAGAGAATCACGAGCAAAACCAGATATAACATCAGTAGAAAACTTTGTATAACCACGTAGGTTTTCTGGCTTACCTTCACGGAAGCGCACACGGTTTCCGTCAAACCACTTACCCTCTTCGGCATATTTGGTTGACTCCCTGTGAAACCCAGGAACAAACTTTAAATTAAAAAACTGTGTGTCTGTAGATGCCATATCTATTCAATAAATTTTGTTTCTATATCGCCTTGCTTTGCAAGCCCTAGTAACTCATCCTGTTGTTCAACCATTCTATTTCTAAACGATTCAACCGCCCCTTGAGTTCCTCTAGCAGCATTTGTTTGAGCAACCAAAAGAAGCGGCATCATAGTTACTGCACAACCCCACTCCTCTACTTCTTTATCCCCCTGGGGATTTTTACCTGCTAGTTTTGTAAACCAAGCGCAGTCTAATTGTTTACACGGTTCAAAGTTATGTAACGGACATCCGTTCTTAACATTTAATTCCATTCATTAATCCTTTTCGCATACAATAAAGTTAACATATTTAACATCTAAGTTAAAGGCATTGCTTTGTGCAATGCTTACTGTGTGCGAGTGTGAGCCTTTTCCTGCCAAGCTATGACTATGGCCTGAACCACTACCTACTGTGCTGGTTCTACCAACATCGGCATTTGAAGTTGTTTTCATCATATTATAATGCCAGTTCCCAGCATCTGATGTAGTTCCGTAAGCAACTTGATTAGTAGTATTAAGGTTCGGCCCTCCACTACCAGTTACCCGAACATTAGCAAACCCGTAGTGAAAGTGAGAGGGCAAATGAGCTGTTACCAATGCAGTAACAGAGGTACTTCCTGAAAGAGTAGCGCTTTCTGTAGCTTTACCCGTAATAGAAACTATAATACCTGAATTAAATACAGAATTAAATTGATTAGAACCGCCTACTTGACCACCGCTTGTAGCCGCATTAACAATACGAAGGGCAGACCCCGCATGAGAGGCAGAGGTAATAACTGTCCACCCCTGCGGTGCAGTGTTCTGATTAAATGCTAATCTTGTTCCTGATTCAAAGTCCCTAATAGCATAGCTGTTAGAACCATTAGTAGCAAGCAATGCCGCACCATTACCAACAGTAACCTTTGTGCTACCATTGTCCATAATAACATTATGACCGCCTACGGTTTCATTGTTAACAAAGTAAATTTTTTCTGGTCTAGTAGCATAGCTAACAGTAACATCGGCAGCAAGAGTGCCAGTCATTCTAAGGCCAAGGCTTCTTGCTTGGTCGGGTGAGCCATCATTTGCAGCAAGAGTCACGCCAGTTCCGCCTTGACCATCGACATCAACCGCAGTTACACCTGCAACCGCTGCGTCCACAAGGTCAATTACATTTGTGTTTAATCTATCGCCCCAAGTGTTAGCATTTTCACCAGCGCCTTGTTTCTCTAATTTAATTCTTGAGCTATATGAAGAAGCCATATCTTAATTCCTATTGTTTACCCAACAGTTTCTTTACTGTTTCTGTTTCATAAATTCTGATGCAGACCCACACCAAGGAGGCCAGTGCTGTAATACTAGGCAGTATTTGAAAGAAAGCACCTGCGGTTACACCAAGCGCTCCAAAGTCTAGCACAAGCTTATCTGGTTCATTCATTATTTTTCTCCTTGAAAAGTCTGCAGATTCTATATTATACCTTATAAACGGCCAGTAAGCAACTAGTCTGCGTCTGCAATTGTTAATGTTCCAGCTTCTACTTGTCGCATGATTTCGTCATAGTGGCGGTTGCTCGAAAAGATAGGAACATACAAAGTGTCGCCATTAATGACTGCAACAATGCTTGAGTTGCCACCGTTGATAGGGTCAGACAAATATTGCGCTGATGTAATTATCATTTCATTCATTGTTATAACTCCGCATCCGCCTCAAGCCCACTAACATATGGATTTGTAGCAGTCATAATATATTGAGCCGAATTTTGTGTGACATAAGCAAGTAATCCAGTTGTTGTTCGTACGGCACTATATGACAAACTTGGATTTGCTCTCATAGTAGTTGGTAAGCAAGCAGCACCTGCAAAACCACCGCTAGTACTATACCGTCCACCATAAATAGTGCCTGCATTTTTAAAGTAATACCTCTGACACAATGTCAACTCTTCAGCAAAGCTGCGATGCTCAAACTCAGTAGCGGTGCTGCCTACTTCAATCTGAACGCCTGTGATATAAAACTCGTTGCTTGTGCTATCAAAAAGATTAACTTGACCAGTTACAGACCTAAATAAATCATCGGTTGTCCAGTCACGATTACCTGAAATTATATCATCTGGGCCAGTAGAAAGATGCCAAATAATTCTAAGGCCAACCAAATTGTCATCATCAAAAGCCGACCCCGCTGCTGTATCAGGATTTATGACTATTGTTTTCTTTTCCCAAGTATTAGCAGAACTAATTGTATAAGAACTAACGAAGTTTCTAGTCTTACCATGGTGCAGTAACTGAAGTCCATATGTTCCTGTTTTATTAGACCTTACCCAAAAAGATAAAACTATATACTTACCAGAAGAAGACCCATAGTTTAAGTGTGTAGTATTTTGACTTTCAATATGCTGTTCTAATACAGCATTTGCACTCCCAGATGGTGTTGCTGTTGCTTGTACATCTATTTTAAGTGAGTTTACAAAACCAGTAGGCGCATCAGAACTCTGGCTTACGTCAACATCAAAGTTATAAGTAGTCCCTCTGCCAATCTTAAATCTATCTAATGTATATCCTGTTCCATTTGTAATAGATATTGTTCCGCCACGCTGATGAACATCCATAGCGCCATTGATAATCAGGTTCTTTCGACCCGATTGATTAGTTCTTTGTGCCAGTTGTCTTGCTTTAGACATTTTTATCTCCGCTATACCGTATAAGAAAAGAAAAATCTACAGGTAAAATTAGTTGCATCTACTGCAGTTCTAAGTAATGTATCCATTGTTACTCCACCACTTCCAGCTGAATAATATAGATAAGCTTCTGTTGAGCTATCATCAGGTGAAATAGTTACTACGCTTGCTGTTACTCCTAAATTACCAAAGTATTGAAAAAGACCGCCATCTTCTAATGCGGTCGAAGTAAAATTATTTGCAACAGTAAATGGAAGGCCAGTCATTTTAGCCGACGAACTTGAAGCTGTTCCACTAGTACAATTCAATAACACACCAGAGCATTGAACTCTTTTACCAATTTTAGTATATACCCCTTCTGCAGTTTGATAAGTTATACCACCTACGCCAGGTGTCCAAGTTCCTTCTTCATAATCATCTAGTGCATTAGCCGCAGCAGTATCGCCATTAAATGTTAAACCACCACCAGCAAGAACACGCATACGTTCTGTGTTATTTGTATGAAATGCTATTGTTCCTGCAGAGTTATTTGATTTTATAGCTATTTGATTATCAAAACTACCACCACTATTTCCTGGACCATAGGCAATAATGTATTTGTCATCATCAGTGGTTTCTGTAGTAAATCTATGAATAACAAAATCAAACTCAGTGTGGTGCTGAAGCTTATGTTTTAAACTTCCAGAATTAGTTGTTATACCACCGTCTACACTAATGCTGTCGCCAAATGTACCGCCAGATTTTTTACTTACCACATCACCTAAAATAAATTCTTCATATACCACAATGCTTACAATATCACTTGCATCAAGAGCAGACAAACCACCCACAGTATTTGCTGTAGAAGTATTATAGTCATCGCCCTGAACCAAGGCCACACCATTGAGATATACTTCAATCTCTGCATTAGCAGCAAAGGTAATTGTAAGGCCGTTATCATCTGACCCACTAATAGAAGTCTCCCCGCCCGTAGCAGTCTTGTAGTAGCGCCTACGCAAGGCTTCTGTATTTGCCTTGCCAAGGCTAAATATATCATATGCAACAATCTCTACAATGTTACCTGCAGACAAAGCATCCAAACCACTAATGGTATTGGCAGTGCCTGTACCATAGTCAGTGCCTGCCACAAGCAAGACACCATTCAAGTATACATCAACATACTCGCCATCTGTAAACTGTAACACACGGCCATTGTCATCTGCGCCAGACAAACTAGTCTCACCACCTGTGGCAGTGTAAAAGTATCTAGCACGGACTCCAAGTCCTGCGGGTGATTTACCAATATATGCCATTAGTCTGCTTCCTGTATAGTTAGAGTTCCAGCTTCTACTTGTCGCATGATTTCATCGTAGTGACGGTTGCCAGCAGCAAGAGGAACGGACATAGCAATACCGTCTATAGTTGCGTTTACACATATGTTGTTATTGTCTTTATCTGCGCCATACTGCGCTACCGTAATAATCATTTCAGTCATTGTTATAACTCCGCATCAAATGTTGTTTTTTCACCAGCGATATTATAGATTCTTATAACATCGCCTACGACCATACCCGTAGAAACAAAATAAAAACTAAAGTGTAAATTATCTGCGTAAAAAGCAGAAAGCGTTCCTGTGTAATTGCTTGTTGCTCCTGCACCTACACTTCCGTGAGTAAGTGTCGGGGTGGTTCTCATTGAAACAGGAAGGGTATAAATAGCTAGTGCTTGAGTGGTTTGACTTACCTGACCAATCCCAAGATAAACCCCTGAAATGGGAGAGGTAGTTCTCTCTTGCTGATGATAATACCTCTGACACAAAGCCAATTCCTCACCATAGCTGCGATGCTCAAACTCAGTGGCGACTGAGCCGACTTCGAGTTGAACGCCTGTGAGGTAGAAGTTGTTGCTGGTGCTAGCTGCAATATTAACACTTTGACCAACCGCCCTATCTGTATTATCTTGTGCTTGCCAAGTTGTTGCTAAAGTTCCACTAGTCCAGTTTGAACCAGCAGCCAACCACCAACGAATTTGTAGGCTTGCGCCATTGTCATCTCCAAATGCTCCAGTGGTATCTGCATCAATTAGTATTTCTTTCTTTTCCCAAGTATCGGCAAAAGAAATAGAATAAGATTTGTTAATATGCCTTGAATTATCTATATCAAAAAGTTCAACAATATATGTTCCAGTAACACTAGACTTAACCCAAAAAGACAGGGTTACTTGTTTAGCAGTAGAAAGTCCTTTTTGTATTTGTTGTAAATCTTGACCCTCTAAATAAGTATCAATATTTACTTTGCCTGCGGCTGCTAAACTTGTGTCTGCTGTAGTGCAATCAAGCTTATAAGAATTAGCAAATCCTGCTGGGGCTTCTGAAGATTGACTAACGGTAAATGTTCCTTCATTTGTAAGAGTTTTAAATCTATCTAAGGATGCATAAGTATTAGAGTTAACTCCCGTAGTTGAAGTCCCACGCTGCGCCACGTTCATAGCACCATTGATAATCAGGTTACGGCGACCTGGCGGTGCTATAGACTTATCT
>CAACVD010000582.1_pt1 | contig 17717 bp, 22 predicted proteins | sample 2381771 | NCBI WGS metagenome assembly CAACVD01 (sample SAMEA5211965, study PRJEB30684) | marine metagenome | biome: Marine; feature: Epipelagic; material: Water | collected 2015-10-15 | depth 15 m | reverse complement strand
GTACATTTTGTTTTAATGATATTATTAAAATGTATGATGATAACCCCCATATTAAAGAAATGATGTTAACAGGTGGTTCACCTACTATGCATCCTGCTTTAGTAAATGAATTAACCTATTTTGCTCATGAACGAGGTATTTTTATTACTATTGAAACTGAAGGATCTCATTTCTTAGAAACTGATTATCCTATTGATTTATTATCTATCTCACCTAAGTTTAGTAATTCTATCCCTCAGTTAGGAGCTATAACTCCCCTAGGAGAGGAAGTTACTGAAGTTATGATTAAAAAACATAACAGTAAAAGATTAAATAAAGAAGCAATTAAAGCTTCTATTGAATATCATAAGGATTATCATATTAAACCCGTACTGGATAAAGATTTAACTATAGTACCAGAAGTAGAAGAATTTTTGGATGAATTAGAAATACCAAGAAATAAGGTATGGGCAATGCCAGCAGGGGATGATAGAGTATCTCTAATGGAATCATACCCAGTAGTAATGAATTTTGTTAGGGATAAAGGGTGGAGATTTACTGGTAGAAGTCATATTATGGCTTTTGATACGGAAAGATGTGTTTAAAATAAAATAAAATATGAAAGGTAAAACTAAATTTGTAAAAAAGTATGAATGGGTGGGTGATGTTAAATCCTATAAAGAACCCGAGGAAAATGAGCATTCTATTAAGTATAATGAACCTAATAGAGAATATGATTCAAAATATAAACCTACTAAAGAGGATATTGAAACATTCCCAGATCTTCAGAATGGCCCATCTTCATTAATCCAAGGTTCTCCTGTAGAAATCCAACAGGTTGGGATTCATAATTTTAGATTACCTCTAAGATATAGAAAAAAAGATGGTGGGGATATTGAATTAGAAACTAAAGTAACGGGTACAGTATCTCTTGAAGCACATAAGAAAGGAATTAATATGTCTCGCATTATGAGATCATTTTATGAATTCAAAAATGATGTGTTTAGTATTGATAAGTTAGAAACCGTGCTTTCTAGTTATAAAGATAAGTTAAAATCATTTGATGCTAAAATTGCACTTAAATTTTCATATCCTATTATTCAACCTTCACTTCGATCGGGGTTAGAGGGTTATCAATACTATGATGTAACCTTGGAGGGCAATTTGGATAAAAGCGGTGTTCTCAAGAAAATCATACACTTTGATTTTGTTTACTCTTCAGCTTGTCCTTGTTCCTATGAACTAGCAGAATTTGCAAGAAAGTATAGAAATAAAGCTACTGTATCCCATTCTCAGAGATCGGTAACTAGAATATCTATTGAATTTGATGAATTAGTATGGATTGAGGATCTGAAAGAAATGTGTGATAGAGCATTACACACAGAAACTCAAGTAATAGTTAAAAGAGAAGATGAAATGGCATTTGCTGAGTTAAATGGTTCCTATCTCAAATTTGTAGAGGATGCTGCTAGATTATTATATGAGCAGTTAGTAGAAGATAAAAGGATTAAAGACTTTAGAGTCATTTGTTCACATCAAGAATCTTTACATTCACATGATGCTGTATCTGTTATTCTTGCTCCTAATAGTAAATTTTGTGCTGATGTGCCTCATGAATTATGGTCTAGTTTAATTCATATTTCATAAACTTACTTGCAAAAATACTTGTATACCATAAAAAATTTTATTATATTTACACCATAAATAAAGTGTTATGTCATATTTTAAAAAATTAATTAAACAGGAAATTAGAGAATCATTAATTCAACTCCCATTTCAAGATGACCCTACAGTATGGACTGAAGAACTAGCAGATAATATTGCTTCAAAATTTGAAGGGCAATATGTTCCGTTTGTTACAGAAGTGGAAGAATTTAACACAGTAATGGGTAAAGATTGGCAAAATCGATCTACACCTACTATTGATAAAAAGGATGCTGAATTTGTTATTAATTTCATCCAGGAGGAATTAGATGAACTTCGGGAAGCAGTTGAACAAGAAAATATCCAAGAAATACTAGATGCAATCTTGGATATCACTTATGTTGGATTAGGTAATGGTGCCTTAGTATTTGGGTTAAAAGATAAAATTTGGGAAGCATATCAAGAAGTACAAGCTTCTAATTTATCTAAAATTTGTACCACATTAGAAGAAGCTGAGGAAACAGTTAAGATACGATCTGAACAACAAGGTGAACCTTGCCACTATGAGGAAGTAGGAAGTAATTATGTTGTTTATAGAACAAGTGATAAAAAAGTAATGAAATCAATTAATTATTTCCGTCCTGACTTATCAAAATTCTTTAATGTATAAAAAAGCATACGCTAAATTTATAGGTAAGAATAAGTATAAAGTTCATTTATGGACCGATTATGGTCATGAAGAAATAGAATGGACTAATAGAGCATATATTGAATGTGATAAGGGTTCTGCTACTCATAGGGGCTTAGATGGCGAATATTTAAAATCTACATCTAAGTGGGATAGGGATACCCCAGGTCTGCATTTTCATGATATGACTGCGTACCAAAAATTTCTTATAGAGAAATATGGTATAAATGATGAACCCTCTAAAACCCATAGAGAAGTATTTTTTGATATTGAAACGGAAATGGGGGATGCTCTTACTGAAGATTACATAAAACGTGCTCCTAAAAAAGTAACTTCCGTTGCTTGGTATGATAAACAAGTAGACGAATGGGGTATACTAATTTTAGATACTAAATCTCAAATCCAACGTACTAAAAATAATAATCAAGAGATTATTCCAGTCAAAACAGAAAGGGAATTACTAAGTAAGTTTATTGAGAAATTTAGGGAAATGGACCCTGATATTATTGTAGGTTGGAATAGTGATTATTTTGATGTTCCTTATCTCTATTATAGAATATGTAATGTATTAGGAGAGGATATAGCTAGGTATTTATCTCCTATTGGTATAGTAAGGGAAACTACATGGTTAAAGGATCAATATATTCAAATAGCAGGAGTAGAATCTCTTGACTATATGCGTTTACATAAAAAATATAGTTGGGCAGATGAACCCTCTTATCGTTTAGATGCTATTGGTGAAAAATATGTTGGTGTAAATAAAATTGAATATGGGGGTAATCTGGATGATTTATTTGAAGCTGATATTAATAAATTTATTGAATATAACTTTCGTGATGTAGAAATACTTAAACTACTAGATGAAAAGTTGGAATATTTGGCACTAACTAAAAACCTATCACATAAGGGAAAACATAACTACAGTGAGGTTTATGCCAACACTAAAACCCAAGATGGAGCCATTTCAGCATATCTACTAGAGCAGGGTATTATCCCACCTTCTAAGGATAAAAATAATATAGAGAAAAAGGGGTACGCTGGTGGGTTTTTATTTTGCCCTAAGGCAGGCATTTATAACTATATGTTTGATGAGGACTTAACTTCACTATATCCTTCTATTATTATGACTATTAATATAGGTAAAGAAACCCTAGTGGGTAGAATAGTTGATGCTGATGACAGGAATAATCGTTTAGGCTTAAATGATCTAATTAATAAAGACCCAGATGAAGAAATAATAATTGAAAATGCCAAACGCCAACGTACCCAGATAAAAGTAAGTGGACTAATAAACTTAATTAAAGACATGAATATGTCTGTATCTGCTAATGGTGTATTTTTTAGAACAGATAAACAATCCGTTTTATCTACTATACTTAATAAATGGTTTGAAGAAAGGGTTGAGTATAAAACAGAAATGAAAAAAGCATATAAATCGGGTAATAATGAATTAGGTGCATCATTTCATATGAAACAATATACTATGAAAATCCTACTTAACTCCTTATATGGAGCAACAGCATTACCTAGCTTTAGATATGGTTCTGTTATATTATCAGAGGCCATTACTCTAAGTGGTCAAAGAATTATTCAAGAATCGGCTTTATGTGTTAATAGACACATGAATAAAAAAATAAAAAAATTAACACCTGCATTATGAAACTAACAGGACACGCATTCAAAAGGGATTCTATTGTTCTTTTAAATGGAAAGCCCATGCATAGGAAAGAAGTTATAAAAATAACTGAAGACTGGAGCGAAAATAGGATTAAACAATTTAAAACTATTCTTAAATATGGGGGTGAGTTTATTTTAGAAGAAGAAAAGCAGCATTTTATTGTGAGAACAGATGGTCCTTTATTAAATTCACGAGGAGAAAAAGACGGTGGGATATTTAAAGGCCCATCTATAGAAGATAGATTTTAATGAAGCATTTAGAAGATACACCTTGGTATATTTGTGATAAAGGGGATACCAACTATTGTGCCTACATGGATACAGATTCAGTGTATATTCATGCTGAACCTATACTAAAAAATTTATATCCTAATTTTGAACAAATGACTAGTGAGGAAAAGGATTCCGCACTTGAAAAACTAGCCCTAGAATACCAGGATATTATTACTGATTCCTATGATACTTTGGCTAGTGAATGTTTTAATGTTAGTAACCACCGTTTAGAGATGAAAACAGAATGTGTTATACGTTCTGCATATTTTAGGGCTACACGTAGATATGCCCAATGGATCACTAAACAAGAAGGTATAGCTAAAGAATCGTTAGATGTAAAGGGATTAGAATTTAAAAAAGCTAATTTTCCTCCTATTTTAGGTAAATTTTTTAAAAACATTTTAGTTGATGTATTAAAAGGTACAGAACAAGAAGAAATAATTACTAGGGTTAAGGAATTTAAATCACAAATATTAGATGGTACTATTCCTCTTACTGAATTAGGTAACCCTCAATCAGTAAAAAAACTAAATAAGTATGTTAGTAGAAAACCACGTGCGGGTGAAATGTTTTCTACTTTGGAAAAAGGTGCCACTGCAGCCATTAAAGCTACTGTTGCCTATAATGATTTGCTAAGATTTTGGAAACTTAATACACAGTATCCCTATATCACACAAGGTAGCAAAATTAAATGGATTTATTTAAAACCAAACCCATATCAAATAGAATCATTAGCGTTTATGCCTGGTGCAGATATCCCATCTAAAATAAATGAATTCATAGAAAAATACGCTGATAGAAAAAAGATTTTTGATAGTATTCTTTTAAATAAATTGGAAGGATTTTTTGATGATTTAGGATGGGTTTTTAATTTAAATCCATACCAACAACAATTCTTTAATTTTTAGTTATGATTAAAAAAGTAGATTTACAAGGTTTTATAAATAAATATTACCTAAAAATGAATGAGCAAGTAGTATGGTCTTTTAAGGATAATGTTTTATCTGTTAATTTTACTACCCCTAGTAAAGATGTTATAGGGAATGTTAGATGTGAAGATATAGGATTCGAAGATATAGATTTACCTATCTTTAATACTAAAAAAGTCCAATCATTAGTTGATTTATGTGAAGGTGAAATACTAATGGAAGTAGAAAAAACCAATAAAATTCCTACTAAACTAAAAATATCAGACGAGAAGTTTAATACTATATATGCATTAGCAGATGCTTTACTTATTCCTAGGGTTGGTTCTGTAAATGAACCTCCTTATGATGTTGAATTAGAATTAACATCTGAGGATGTATTTAATCTTGTTAAAGCAAGAAGTGCAATGTCTGAAACAGCTAATCTAATTATGAGCACTACTAAAGATTTAGATGGTGATCCGGTTTGTGAAGTTATTTTTGGTGAGGAAGGTGGACATGAAAATAAAATATCATATCAATTAAGGGGTGTTATAAACGAAATAGGAGTTAAAGTACCTTTTGATTTAGATAAATTTAGAGATATTTTAAATGTGAATAAAAATTCAGACGAGGGTTTAATTCAATTGAGTAGTAAAGGCTTAATGAGATTAACATTCAAAACAGGTAAAATAACCAGCACCTATTATATGATTAGACGTGCAGAAAATGTATTTTAACTATATGTATAACCAAACTGACCTAGGAGGCAGTAAATTGTTTTATTTTTTAACCGAGTAGCTTAGGCACTCACAAATTTTGTAACTATGAGTAGTACTATTTTTGAACGTAATGTTCACCCTTTTGATTTATTATTTCGAAACTTTTTCGAACCTGACCGTAATTTCTTTCCTGTAGTGGAAAGTAAAATTCCTCACCCTGTAGACATTTACGAGTCAGATTTTGGTCTACACTTTGAAATTGCTTGCACTGGTCTTACTAAAGGAGATGTTGATATTAACATTGAAGGAGACGTACTTCGTGTTTCTTACACTAAGGGGAAAGACGAAACAGATAATGGGTACAAGTACATTCACAGAGGAGTAGCTAAACGATCCTTTAATTTAGGATATAAAATTGGCTCCAAATTTAATTTAACTAAAGCAGCTGCTGAAATGAATAATGGGTTGTTAGAAATTTCAATTCCTTTTGCTGATGCAGCCAAACCTCGATCTTTAAAGATCAATTAATTTATTTTGCCTCCTAGGTTATTTTTTGTATATTTAAATTCTAAAAAGTCTTATGAAAAAATTAGAAGCATTATTTGATGCAGTTATTGTTAAACCCGTTGAAGAAGATGAAACTACATATGGGTCTATTGTTGTGCCTGATTTAGGTAAAGAAAAAAACCAACATGCTGTTGTAGTATCAGTAGGTCCTGGTAAACCAACTATTAATGGAAATTTAATTCCTACTAAAGTTAAGGTAGGGCAAACTGTAATTGTTCCAACTATGGGATTTACGCGTATGGAATTTGATGGGGAAGAATATTATGTGGGTCCTGAAAACCAATTATTAGCCCGCATTACTGATGAAAATTATCAACAAGAGTTACCATTTTAAATAAAAGTATATGTCTAAAATTATTGAATTAGGAGCGGATGCTCGAGAAAAATTAGTTAGTGGTATAGATACACTAGCGGATGCTGTTGTTTCTACTTTAGGTCCTAATGGGAGAAATGTAGTAATATCTAAAGCTAATGAACCCATTAAATCGACTAAAGATGGGGTAACAGTAGCTAAAAATATAGATTTAAAAGATCCTATTCAAGAATCTGGAGTACAGTTAGTAAAACAAGCTGCTATCCAAACTGCGGATTCTGCTGGGGATGGCACTACTACTTCTACTTTATTAGCTAGAGAAATTATTAAAAACGGTTTGACTAGTATTAATAGGGGTGTAAATTCCGTTGAGGTTAAAAGAGGTATTGATTATGCTACCAAAAAAGTAGTTGATTTTCTTAAAGAGAAAGTAGCAGAAGATATCACATCAGAAGAACAATTGGAACAAGTTGCTACTATTTCAGCTAATAATGACCCCGAAGTAGGGAAACTTATTGCTTCTGCTATTGATAAAGTAGGAAGAGATGGAATTGTACATATTGAAGAATCTAAATCAGGAGAAACATATCTTGAAACTGTAGAAGGGATGCAATTTGATAGAGGTTATAAATCACATTTCTTTGTTACCAATAATTCTACAATGACTTGTACTTTAGATAATCCCTATATTCTAATTGCAGATCATAAATTTTCTACTGTTAAAGATTTATTACCCATTTTAGAAAGTGTTTCTAATACTAACAAATCTCTTCTTATTATAGCTAGTGATATTGATAATGAAGCTTTAGCTACACTTATAGTTAATAAAGCTAGAGGTACTCTAAAAGTTGCTGCAGTAAAAGCTCCCGATTTCGGTGATAGACAAAAACTAGTTCTTGAAGATATTGCTGTATTAACTGGGGGTCAAGTTTTTGATAAAAATAAAGGAATGAAACTTGAAAAATTCAGTTGGGATTGGTTTGGGGAAGCTCGTACAGTTACTATCACTAAAGACCAAACTACAATAGTAGATGGTAAGGGAGAGGTGGAAACTATTGACTGTAGAGTTGGTGAATTACAATCACAAATTGAAAATGCAGCGTCACCATTTGAAATGGAAAAACTACAGGATCGTTTAGGTAGAATGGTTGGTGGGGTTTCTATTATTCATGTTGGGGGTTATAATGAAACGGAAATGCATGAGAAAAAAGATCGTGTAGATGATGCTCTAAACGCTACTAAAGCAGCATTAGAAGAAGGAATTGTACCTGGAGGAGGAGCAGCACTCATATATGCTAGTGAAACTTTAAACTATAAGGATAGTTCTTTCTCTCAGGATTTTTGTCTAGGTATTGATTTAGTAAAACAAGCATGTTATAAACCTCTAGAACAAATTTTAACAAATGCTGGTTATGATGCAAGTGTTATTTATGAAACTATAAATACTATTTTAGATTCAAATGATACATGGACAGGTTTTGACTTAAAGAATGAATCTTATATTGATATGAGAAAATCAGGTATTATTGATCCTACTAAAGTAACTAGAACGGCTTTAGAAAATGCTTCATCAGTTGCAGGTACTGTATTATTAACAGAGTGTGTTGTGGTTGAAGAACCTAGCGAGGAAGAAGCTACTCCTAACTATAATGGTATGTTTTAATGGAAAATCGGACTGAAATAGTTGAAGTTCCTGAACTTATAGCAGTTAGGGTACCTCCTGGAGATAAATGGATGTTAAAGGATGATATTCATGAAACCATTTATTCTTCTATTACGGATGTTTTAGAAGCTTATTTCCAAGCTACTGAGTTTAAGGGGGACTATAGACTAGCCCCCTTAGACTCTAAACTCTACGCTATAAAAACCCAGGAACAAGATATAGAAGTAGAAGATGTTCCCGAAAAACGCTATGGTTTATTTGGAGAATTCAATTTCAGACAGGGCATCTAATTTGGATACCAGTTAAATTTTTCGTATATTTAGGTTATGTCAAATGTTTTATTAAATGAAAAGTATCGGCCCCAAAATTTAGATACATTTGTGGGTAATGAGAATGTTAAACAAACTATTTCTCAATATCTAAGTAATAATGATATTCAAAATTTTATATTCTACGGTCCCGCGGGCAGTGGAAAAACAACTTTAGCTAAAATAATAGTTAAAAATTTAGATTGTGATTATCTATATATTAATGCTTCCGATGAACGAGGTATAGAAACTATTAGAAATAAAGTAGTAGATTTTGCTAGTGTAGCATCATTTAAATCTATAAAAATTATTATTCTAGACGAGGCTGATTTTTTAACTATTCAAGCACAAGCATCACTTAGAAATATAATAGAAACGTTTTCTCGTAATACACGTTTTATTATGACGTGTAATTTTATAGAGCGAATTATTGACCCACTACAGTCTAGATGTCAAGTACTTAAAATAGTACCTCAATCTAAACAAGAGATAGCACGTCATGTGCATGATATTTTATGTGAAGAGAATGTAACATTTGAATTAGAGGCTATAGGTACTATAGTAAACAAACATTACCCTGATTTAAGGAAAATACTTAACACTGTACAATTTTCTATTAATGATGGGAAATTACAGCCTGATAATAATGTTTTAGTGTCATCTAATTATATTAAGGACATTATTAAAGAATTATCTAATATCAAACCTAATTTTAGAAATTTACGCCAAATAATAGCTGATTCAGGTGTAAATGACTATGAAGAATTATTTAGAGCTTTATTTGATTATGCCTCTAAATATGCCCCCGAATTGGAGGGTTCTATAGCAGTAATAATAAATGATCATTTATACCAATCTAATTTTAGAATAGATAAGGAAATCAATGTTATGTCTGCTATAGCTAAAATCATTGAATTAAAAAAATCTAACTTAATTATTTAAATTTTATTATGCAACAACAAACTAAACCTAAATTAAACATTGACTTAAAAAATACTACACCCGTCAATACTCCTGATGGAGGTATAATTTTCCAACAGGGCATGATACTTAGAAAAGTGTCTAAATTCGTAGTAGGCTCAGAAGAGGATGCCTTACTACCTGTACCTGTATTTTATGATCCCGAATCAGGTAAAATAGTTAAGGATACTTTACCCCCTGACTTACGAGAAGAATATGCTGAATTTTGCGTATGACAATTTGGAATTGGCTAGAAGAAATTACTTATAAAAAATCATCAATAGATTCGTTTAGTGAGCAGGATTGGGAATCATTTAATAGTTATATGATTCATAGATTTATATCAATGAATCCCTATTATATTGAAGTATCTAATAAAGTTCAAACTATACTACCTACTGAGAAAAAAAGAATTTATACAGTTTATAAAGAATTATTACCCAAACGTAAGGTATTTCTTAAATATATTAAAGGTAATACTAGTAAGTATAATACCGATTTATTAAGTTTATTATGTAACCATTTTGAATGCTCTACCAAAGAAGCTAAGGAATATTTTAATATTCTAGGGAAACCTAAAATTAAAATATTATTAAATAAAATGGGTTTTGAAAAAAAGGAAATAACTAAATTATTAAAAGTATGACTATAGGAATAACTTCCATGTATGCTAATCCCATTCATCCTGGACATATAGAATGTTTACAATTATCTAAAAATTATTGTGATGCCTTATGGGTAATAGTTAATAATGACCTTCAAGCTGAACTTAAAAGAAAAAAACCATCATTTCAATCCCAGGATTTTAGAAAAAATGTAATTAAATCTATTAGGTGGGTTGATAATGCCTACATAGCAGAAGATGAAGATGGTACAGTTTGCAAAACCCTTAAGGGACTTTTTCATTTAGCTAAACTTCATTTTCCCTATTGTAATGTTATTTTTACTAAAGGTGGAGATAGATTTGCAGATAATATTCCAGAAAAAAAAGTTTGTGATTATCTTGGTATAAAAATTATAGATGGTTTAGGAGAAAAAACTTATAATTCAAGTGAAATGATTAAATAATGGGTAAAAGAAAAATTCCTCAGATTGTTAAGGAAATTCAAAATTTCCAATTACCCGAAATTAATTATTCTTACCAAAAGAATATTTCGTATTCCCAAATGTCTATGTTTCATGAGTGCCCTAAAAAATGGGCTCTTATGTATAGAGATGGTCATAAAATTTTTACATCTAACATTCATACAGTTTTCGGAACGGCACTACATGAGGCGTTACAACATTATATGACTACAATGTTTGAAGTATCAGGAGCAGCTGCTGATAGAGAGGACACCGTAGAAATATTTGAAAATTCTTTTAGGGAAAATTACACCAGCCAATTTAAATCTAATAATAATAAACATTTTACTACTCCTGAAGAAATGAGAGAATTTTACGATGATGGAGTAGCTATTATTGAGTTTTTTAAGAAACGAAGACCTAAATATTTTACAAGAAGGGATACTTATTTAGTAGGATGTGAAGTTCCTATTATTTTGCAACCTAATAAAAGTTTAAATAACGTTATGTATATGGGTTATTTAGATTTAGTGTTATATAATGAATGGGAAGATAAATTTTATATATATGATATAAAGACTTCTACAAGAGGGTGGGGGGATAGAACTAAAAAAGATCAAATTAAACAAACACAATTAGTTTTATATAAAAAGTTTTTTTCCGAACAATATGATATCCCATTAGAAAAAATAGATGTAGAATTTTTTATAGTAAAGCGAAAAGTACCTGAATTTTCTGATTTTGCAATCTCTAGAATTCAGATTTTTAAACCAGCATCAGGTAAAGTTAAGGTAAATAAAGCTACTAAATTCTTAAATACCTTTATTTCGGAAGCATTTAATAAATCAGGACATAAAGATTCTACCCATATACCTAAACCTGGTAATGGTTGTAGATTTTGTCCTTATGCTGATAATAAAGATCTTTGTGAATTTGGTATAGAGTTTTAAATTTTTAATATATTTATGTATATTTATATCAAACGTTATTAATTAAAAATATTTGTCATGAGTAATCAAAAGTTGACCAGTGTAAAAATAGATTCCAGTATGTGGGATAATTTTAGAGTAGAGTGTATTAAACGTAAATTCTCTTTCCAAAAACTTGCAGAACGTAGTATTCATTTGTATCTTACTAATGAAGATTTTCGTAAACAAGTATCATCGCATACTAATTTGGAATTCAATACTGAAGAATAAGTTTTAAAATGAAATATGAAAGAAGGTTATATTCCTCAAGATAAGAGGAAAAAAATTCTGCTTATAGCAGACGATATAAGAGTCCACTCTGGTGTAGCACAAATAGCTAGAGAATTTGTAGTACATTCATGTCATAGATATAATTTTGCATGTTTAGCAGGAGCAGTAAATCACCCTGATAAAGGTAAAAGAATAGATATGTCCGAAGCTATGTCAGAAATGTCGGGCAACAACATTAAAGATGGGTATGTTATGGTTTACCCTATTGATGGGTACGGTAATATGGAAGTTATTAGGGAGGTAATTCGATTGGAAAACCCCGATGCCATTTTTATTATAACCGATCCTAGATATTATGAATGGTTATTCCAAAGCGAGAATGAGTTTCGTACTAAAATGCCTATAGTTTATCTTAATATATGGGATGATGTTCCCGCCCCTGTTTATAATAGGGAATTTTATGAAAGCTGTGATGCTTTATTTGGCATTTCAAAACAAACCGTTAATATTAATAAAATGGTTTTAGGGGATAAAGCTAAGGATAAACTTATTAAATATGTACCACATGGTTTAAATAATGATTGGTTTAAACCTTTAAATAGTGATAATGAAAAATTAAAAGTTTTTAAAAATAAACTTTTTAATGGTAAGAAATATGATTTTACTCTCCTATTTAACTCACGAAATATTAGGAGAAAATCCATATTAGATACCTTATTAGCTTGGAAAGTATTTACAGAAAACCTCCCAGTTTCAAAAGCTAAAAAAACAGCTCTTATATTAAAAACAGACCCAGTAGATGGTAATGGTACTGATTTACCTAGAGCTATAGAATATTTTTTCCATGATAATCCCTCTGATGTTTTGGTTTTAGGTAGTAAACTTTCTACCGAGGATATGTCATATCTGTATAATAGTGTGGATGGTACAATTTTATTATCTTCAAATGAAGGCTGGGGGTTATCTCTCACTGAATCACTTTTATGTGGTGTTCCCTTTATAGCTAATGTTACTGGGGGTATGCAGGATCAAATGAGATTTGAGGATGCGGATGGTAATTGGTATACCCCATCCCCTGAAGTACCTTCAAATCATAGGGGGACATATAAAAAACATGGAGAATGGGCGTTTCCTGTTTATCCATGTTCTATCTCATTACAAGGATCAGTTCCTACTCCCTACATATTTGATGATAGATGTAGTTGGGAAGATGCAGCCCTACAGATAGAAAATTTATATAATCTAACCTCTAAAGAGAGAAAAAGAAGAGGAATGGAAGGAATGAAATGGGCTACTAGTAATGAAGCTGGTTTTACGTCTATTAAAATGACAGATAAACTAATAGAATCCTTAGACTATTTATTTAATAATTGGAAACCCAGATCTAAATATCTTTTCTTTTCTGATACAGATTTAAAAAAGGAAGTTTTACCACATAAATTAATTTACTAATGAAAAATACATTTGTAATAAGTTGTCCAATAGACACCTATTCGGGATATGGTTCTCGCAGTAGAGATTTTGTTAAATCTCTTATTGAATTAGATAGATATGATATTAAAATTCTTTCCCAAAGATGGGGGAATTGTTCATGGGGTTTCATAAAGGATCATGAAGAAGAGTGGGGATTTTTAGCCAAACATGTTATACATAAAGTGGTGGAACAACCTGATATTTGGTGCCAAATAACCGTACCTAATGAATTTCAACCCATAGGCAAATACAATATTGGGTTGACCGCTGGTATTGAAACTACTATTTGCGCCCCCCAATGGATAGAGGGGTTAAATAAAATGGACTTGAATTTAGTATCTTCTGAACATGCTAAAAATGTATTTAAAACTACTGCTTATGAACAAAAGAATGACCAAGGTCAAATAGTAGGTAAATTAATGTTACAAAAACCTATAGAGGTTTTAATGGAAGGCGCTAACATAGATCTATATAAACCTATCCCTAAAAATGAAATCCAATATAAAGATTTATTTCAAGATGTAAATTCAATTCCTGAGAAATTTGCTTTTCTATTTGTTGGGCATTGGATGAATGGTGATGTAGGAGAAGATAGAAAAAATGTTGGACTTTTAGTTAAATTATTCTACGAAATGTATAAGAATAAGAAAAAAACTCCTGCTCTTATATTAAAAACATCTATAGTAAATTCATCTTTAGTGGGTAAAAAGCAAATTTTACAAAAACTAAATGCTATTAGGAATTCAGTTAATGATGCTAAAACCCTTCCTAATGTGTATGTAATTTCGGGTGATTTTAATGATAAAGAAATTAATGAATTATATAATCATCCTAAAATTAAATCTATGATTTCCCTTACTAAGGGAGAAGGTTTTGGTAGACCTTTATTAGAATTTTCTTTAACTAATAAGCCAATAGTAGCTTCATCATGGTCGGGGCAAATGGATTTTTTACATCCGGAGTTTACAGCCCTAGTTGGGGGTACTTTAAAACCAATCCATAAATCAGCTCAAGTAAAAGATTTATTAATGGAGGGATCCCAATGGTTTGCTCCTGATTTACAATCAGCATGTAATTTAATAAACCATGTTTTTGAAAATTACAAAGATTGGAAAGTTAAAGCTAAAAGACAGGGGTACTATGCTAGAACTAATTTTAGTTTTACTAAAATGAAAGAAAAAATAGATGATATTTTAACTACAAATGTTCCAGAGATGGCTAGAGAAGTAAAATTAAATTTACCTAAATTAAAAAAAGTAGGTGATAAAAATCCACCTGAACTTCCTAAACTTAAATTACCTAAATTAAAAAAAGTTAATAATGGATAATCTTATAATTTGTACCAGATGTGGTAGTGATGCATGTTATGTTCAAGAGGTAAATGAATCAATAAAAAATTACCAATGTTATGGATGTGGTTTTCAAACTAATTCTTTAATGATGAAAAATGAAAGATATTTTGAAGAGCAATTAGAATTACTACCTAATTTGTATAAGGAATTAATGGGGGAGGATGAAGAAGGAAAAATATGGATGCCCTCTATGGTAAACCTCCCAGAACAGGGTATGGTTTTTGCTAATGGTCCTAATGGTGATAATTGGAAATGGGGAGCTGTAAAAGCTGTACCCGTTACTGAGGAGGAAAAATTAAAATACCCTATTCCGGGTAAAAAAGATGAATATTATCAGTTTAGAATGGATATGGAAACCCTAAAGGAATTTAATGAGGGTGATTTTATGGAAGCTCTTGATTATATTGGTGTTTTTAAAAATATTGAAAATGAACATTAGTTATGCTATTACAGTTTGTAATGAAAGAAAAGAAATAGAAGAACTAGTTGGTTTTTTGTTAGAAAATAAACACCCTGATGATGAAATAGTAGTATTATTTGATACTAATAATGGCACTGATGAAGTTGAAACTTTTCTAGATAACATTTCAGCTAATATCTCTTTACGCAAATGTCCATTTAATTTTCATTTTGCAGATTGGAAAAATAGATTGAATTCTTATTGTAAAAAAGATTATATTTTTCAAATAGATGCAGATGAATTACCAGCTCAGGATTTAATGGATTCTTTACATTCTATAGTAAAACAAGACGTAGATGTAATTCTAGTACCTAGGGAAAATACGGTGGAGGGTTTAACTAATGAACATATACAAAAGTGGGGGTGGAGAGTTGATAATATGAATAGAGTTAATTGGCCGGATTATCAATGGAGATTATATCGTAATGATCCTTCCATAAAATGGGTAAATAAGGTACATGAAAAATTAGATGGGTATAAAACATTTAGTGCTATCCCTCACCAGGATGATTATGGTATGTTATTTTTACACCATCCCAAAAATATTAAAAGACAGGAAAAGCAAAATAAATTTTATGAAACCCTCTCTTAAAAATTCTTTAGATATAAATCTAAATTCCACTACTAACATTCAAGGTGAATATGTGACTCAAATTATCCATTTTGTGGGAGGTGTAAAACGCACTTACCACAATATTCAATCATCTAGTATCAAACAAGGCCAGTTTACTAAAATGAAATGTAAAAATGGAGATATGATAATGATTAATGATGCTAATGTTTTATGTATAGAAGTTATAAGACAAGATGGATAATAAGTTTATAATCATAATGCCCTGCTATAATGTTGCTAAATGGGTAGCATTAAATATACTTTTAACTAAACATCAATCATACTGCAATTTTGAATGTCATATTATAAATGATGGTAGTAATGATGATTCTGAAAAAATAATATTAGAGTCTATAAAAAACGACCCTAGATTTTTTTATTATGTTAACGATAAAAGAACGGGAAGTTCTTTATATAACTACTATAAAACTTTTCATACCATACAACCTAATAATGAGGATATAATAGTTTGGTTAGATGGGGATGATTGGTTTTCATCAGTATTTGTATTAGAATATCTTAATGAATTTTACAATGTTCATAAATGTTGGATGACTTACGGTACTTACCAAATTTACCCTAGTGGCCAGGATGGTTCACACCAATGTGTAACTATACCAGATGAAGTGCATAAAGAAGGTTTATATCGAAAATGGGCACATGTGTATTCGCATTTAAGAACACATAAAGCTTTTCTTTTTTATAATTTAGAAGAAAATAATTTAATAGATTCCCGAACTAATAAATTTTATACTGAGGCAACAGATTGTGCTTATTTATTTTCTTTAGCAGAAATGTGTGGTGATTCAGATAAGATTAAGCTTATAGATGATATTTTAGTCAACCTAAATCGAACAAACCCTAATCAGGCTGCTAGTAATTTGGAAAAACAAAAAGCTACCGAGAGACATATCCGTAATCTTCCTCCTTTTAAAAAGTTAAAGTATAAGGATTAATATAGTAGATAATAAAAATTTTTTTAATCCAAAAAGCTTTATTATATTCAATAAGAGAGAGGAGTTATTAGAAATTATAAATAATTTAACTTTTGATCTATATAATGAAAAAATTAAATATGTTAGAGAAAATTTTGAATTATGTAAAAATAATTACATTGATAATTTTCATTATTTTGTAAAAAATGGTACTGAATGGATATAAGTAAATTCAATATAGTAACATATATAAAACCCAACCATGATTTTGATATTTTTTCAAAATCATTGGCTAGAATCCAAAAATCAAAACATTTAGATAAGATTTATATCAGTTTTGTTAAGGAGCTATCCAATGAATTTAAAAATGAACTTAATAGATATGATAATATAATATGGAAAGATGGTGTAGATGAATATTGGGCTTTAGAAATGAAAAAATTAATAGATGCTCAAACTAGTCCCTATTATTATATCTGGGAGGAAGATTCAGATATATACGATATAGAGGAATTTGACTCTTCTTACGAATATTTAATTTCCAAAGGAATAGATTTTTTAATGACACAGGATTTAAAATGGATAAAAAGAGCTGAACATTTACTTGAAAATAACTTAGCTGTTAAAGATGGAAAATTTATATATTTTAATTGGGGCACACAGTATGCTAAGTTTTGTAGAGAATCCTCCCTTGATAGGCTTATAAACTGTGCCTATCCTGTTACGGTTAATGGTATTTTTTCTAAAAATTTAATAGTATCTTTATTAGATTATCTAATGAAATCTGAGTATTGGGAAAAAATAACTAAGGGAGATTTTAACCACTACCATCGTAATCCTAAATTACCCCATAGTTTTGAAGTTTTTCCTGGTTTCTGGTGGGAGGGAATTAATGATGGTTATGGTAATGTTGAATACATT
>CAACVD010000192.1_pt2 | contig 17717 bp, 17 predicted proteins | sample 2381771 | NCBI WGS metagenome assembly CAACVD01 (sample SAMEA5211965, study PRJEB30684) | marine metagenome | biome: Marine; feature: Epipelagic; material: Water | collected 2015-10-15 | depth 15 m | reverse complement strand
TATCTTCTTTAATCATTATTTTTAATTCTTCGTAAATTTCTAAAAAATCACTTGTTCTATAATTTAATTCTGTAAAAATATCCTGTATACCATAGGCACTCATACAATCAGTATAGTTATCTAATAAAACAAATAAATCTATGTCGTGATCGCATAAATCCATTAAGATTAAAATTAAATCTGTTTCTTTAAGATAATCTAAAAAATTCTTATAGATCCTATCATAATTGCCTAACCTATACCAATAATAATTTGAGTAGCAAACTTTACCCTCATAATCTTCTTCTACTATATGTATTATGTCTAATAAAATATCATTTGCCATAGTTTCTAAAACATCATCTAAATTTAATTTTTTAGTTATTGTATTCATTTTTAAGTAATATATTATTTATATTCTTAAGTAATTAAATTAATCAGATAAATCTAATTCTTCTAATTCAACATAATTTTCCAAAAAATCCTCTATATCTCCATTTACGCTCCGTGTGGCGTCATTAATACATTGAGTTCTATTACTAACTTCTCCCAACAATTCATAAATACTATTATTACTGGCATTTATTAACTCTCCCTGTAAGGTTAAAGCATATTTAATTTTATCTTTTAATTTGTCTATATGATATTTTTGATAGTCAATCTCCTGCAATCTACTTTTTAAAAATTCTATTATCTTATCTTTTTTATTTAATTGTTGCATAAAGTGCTCTGATGTTTCTCTGAAATATTGTTCTGTAATATTAGGTTGTTGCTGTGCTTGTTCCGTTGTCATAATAATTATATATAATATAATTATTAATATAAATGGACTATAAAATTGCAATTCCTTCATTAAAACGTTCTAACTTATTGTTAGAAAAGACTTATAAATTTTTAAATAAACATAATATTCCTGATGACAAAATATATATTTTTGTAATTGATAATGAATACGAAATATATAAATTAATATTTCCTAACTGCAATATAGTTGTAGGAAGATTTACTGCAAAAAATAATAAAAATTATATTTTAGATTATTTTGATAAAAATACTTTTATTTTACAACTTGATGATGATATTAAAGATTTATATATAGCAACTGACAAAAAAACACTAACACCTCTTCAGGATCTTGACAAATTTATTTTAGAAGGTATAGAAACACTTAAAAAAACCAATTGTAATATTTACGGCGTTTATCCAATAAAAAACCCTGGCTTTATGTTTGGTAATAAAGAAGCAGTTAGTCAGAAACTAAATTACTGTTGCGGTGCGGTCTTGTTATTGAAAAATCATCATTTAGTTCAGCGTAAATTAAATCTAATAGAAGATTTTGAATTTTCCTTAAAAAATTACTTGAATAACGGTAAAATACTTCGTAATAATAGAATATGTGTAGAGGCAAATCAATATACAGCATCTGGAGGTTTACAATATAATAATAATAGAAATATTCAAAATAAACTAATAGAAATCAAAAGATTAAAGAACCAATACCCAGAATATATAAAAATAATGATGAAATCCAATAACCAAGTAGACATAAAATTCCTAACGCCATCACAAAAAAAAAACCCTGAACCAAAGCAAAATACAGAAACACATCAAAAGGAAGTTGAATCAGATATACTAAATACATTTTATACTGGAGATCCTGAAATTTCTAAATATTATTTATTATGCATAAACTCTTGGTTAAATCTTAAGTATAAGGTAAATATACATACTAATATAAAAATATCAAATCTTCCTAATAATGTTAATATAGTAAATGTAGAAACTATAAATGATTTACAACCAGCACAACAGGCAGATTTATTTAGGTATGAGTATTTATTAAATAATCCAAAAGAAGTGTGGATTGATTTAGATATGTTTTTAGTTAGACCATTACCAAAACAAGATTATATAATATCTTCCGAGCAACCGAATAGAAAGGGTGGTTATAAAAGTGATAAACCGAATACGCCCAATATAGGTGTGTTAAAGTTGGCAGATACATCTATATTAAAGGAAACATTAAAAAAATGTAAAGCTTTAAAAAATAAAGAGAAACTAACCTGTTATATGAAAATATTTATAAATTTACTACCTAAATATAATCTTGAAGTACATGTTAGTGATTGGAGAATTTATTGCCCTTTGGATTGGTCTAACGTAAAAGAAGCGTTTAATGGGAAACCATTAAAAAGTAAATTTGGAAAAGAAATAATAGAAATAGAAGAAATTAAAAATAATAAAGAAATTATAGGGGTGCATTTGTGGGGAAGTTTTATAAGAAAACATAATATTCAGAATCATTCTACTAACTCTTTCATTGCCTTCCTTTGTTCATAGTATTTTTTATTTAGTTCTGCTCTTTTTTTTTTACCTTTTTCTGAATCAAAATATTTTTTTACAGAATATTTCCGGCGATATTCTAACTCAATAATTTTTTCAATTTGTAAATGTGTTAAATTATCTTTCCAGTTTTTAAATTTCCACTCTTCATATTCAGCAGTAGACATATTAATATATATCTTAAATCTTATAACTTTAAATAACTAAATTAAAAAGTCATTATTTACGCAGTATATTAAGGTCTTTATTAAACCTGTCATCTTGTAAAAAGTTTTTAAGGCATCCATAAAAATCCATTTTCCCAGTATGCACTAAGGTGCTTTCAGTATCTAAAAATAACTCAATACCGATTTTTCTACATAAATAACAAAAATAATAATCTTCTGATAAATAAATATTATCTACTACGCCACACTTAAAAAAATCGTAAAATTTACAATTATTCCCATACCCACTGACATTGTTAGTATATTGATATTGTGGATAATTTAATATTAATAGATCAACTACAATTCTTTTAATCATCATAAAACCTGTGGGAACATCCTTGGACTCAATAAACCCACCTATTTTATTTAGATAAGTTCCAATGTGATTTTTATGATAAACTAAATTATAATTCATATCTGACATAGAATTAAAAAGTGTTTTGTCATCTGCATTATTTTTTATTAAGTGTTTTACTCTATCCCAATTAATATTTTTTTTTGGATAACTAACTCCGCATAATTCAAAGTTAGTTAGTAATAAATTAATTACACTTTCTACTTTAAAAGTTATATCAGTGTCTATAAAAAATAAATGGGTGAATTCTCTATCACTGTTAAACTTTGCCATAATAGAATTTCTTGCACGTGGTATTAAACTTTCACCTGTAACCCAATAAATATAATGTCTAACATTGTTAGTAATAAATAAACTTTGTAAATCTAATAAACTCTGAGTAAATCCTGTTTGTATTGTTCCACCATAAGCAGGAATCCCAATAAGTATATTTATATTTTCAGTTTTATTTAGTTTTTGTAATAATTCTAACATTATAATTATATACTAATTTAAAACATATGTTTAAACACATCTACCCTGTAATGATTACAAGAGGAGCAAATAACACCCCTTATAAATCCTGTTTCGTGGCAGTGATCAAGATTTTTTTGACAACTATTAAAAGACCTGTTGCATCCTTGGCATCTTTTAGTGCTTTTAAACAAATCATAAATCTCAGACCAAGTTTCATTAGGCAGAGGATTCATTCCGTGTTGTTTCCAGTTGCTTATAGTTTGTGATTTTAAATATTTAGGGTTATGTCTTCCGTCCTTCCGATATCTATAGTTTTTTTGGTAATCAATCCAATACTCCATATTTTTTTGTCGCCATTCTTTAAATTTATTTTGGTAGTATTCTAAATTATTTTTACGATATTCTCTATTATAAATTTGTTTCTTAGTTAATTCCATTTTTTTAATTATATAAATTTAAGATATATTTTTTTATTTTTAATTAAACGTATTTTTCACAAAAAAAATATCTTGCTATAATATAACCCCCTATTATGTCTCGTATTTCATCTCGTTCTTTTGCCGTCAACTCTGACTTACAGCAACAAATAGAAGTTTCTTCAATTTCTCTCTCCGGTGGAGATTCAATGACCGTTTCACAAGCAACCCACGATAATTTAAATTGTAATGCCAACATTCAGCAAGGAGATTCTGATGTAGGAGTATCAAACAAATTATATGTGCAAAATGACACAGCCGGAGATCTTAAGGCAGACGCCAATATTCAACAAGGTGGTGCTGATGTAGACTCATTAAATAAACTTCATACTCAGTCAACAGCTGCCGATGAGTTTTTAGTAAATGCCAATATGCAACAGGGAGATGTTGATGTGGATGGATTAAATAAATTACACGTCCAGTCAGATCAAAGAGGAATGTTTCTTGTAGATGCCACATTACAAATTGCCGGTAGTGACGTTAGTGCTTCTAATAAAGTCCCAGTTGAATTATCAACAGGAGTTTCAGGAACTCAGGCAAATTTAAATAGTGCCTCAAGTGTAACAAATGGCACTTTTAGTACAGCGGTAAATGTAAATGCCAGAGTGCATAATATTTTTGGTAATACTACAGATGTAGTAAATGAAATTCAAATACACGTATCCGAAGATAACACTAACTATTACCCATTAGATTATTCTATTTTCCCACCAAGTAGTGGAAACTTTCAGCAAACTGTAGATGCCCCTGCCAAATATTTAAAATTAAAATATTTAGGCACAGCAACCGTAACTGCGACTGTTCTTTCAAGTTAATTTTATATTAAATAACTAATGAAACTTAAATATTTTAACAACGATTTTTTTGGAGATTGCTTGATACTAACTAATTATATTGAGGATCTTGAATTTTATGATAATAAAAGACGAAAACATATAAATAAAAATAAGGGTGAAACTTGGTCTTTATTATATGGACTAACGCCATATAAAGCATATAAAAAAGGATTTGATAGAATTAAAGACCCTGACAGTAATTATTATTGGAGTAAAGGTAGAATGGAAAATCCACACCTACAGGATATTTTTAAGGAATTTGGCAATTTATATTTTCCAGATTTTATATGGCGTTCTGTAATGATCAATAAAAACTTTCAATGTAAACCCCACTATGATGCAGGAAACATAGGGGAGAGTGTTATGTTAGGACTTGGAGATTATTATAAAGGAGAATTATTTATTGAAGACCATCTAACAAAAAAAATAAAAAAACATCAGACATTTCATAATATTATTAGATTTAATGGAAGTAAAAATTTACACTGGACTAATGATTTTAATGGAAATAGATTTACCTTAGTATTTTATAATAATATAAATTTTTAATATATTTTTTTAATTATTTCTAACAGATTAAAATATTGTATAAGTATATACAATATGGCCGCTTTATATCGCAGATATTATGAGTTAGACCCCATTAATAATATTAGTACTTTTTCAAGTCAAAATGGCGTTAATGTAATTAATTTTATTATTCCTAAGTTAGAAAATGTATTACTACCAACTGGAGATATGGTATTACAGGGGAATTTAAAAGTTGATGTTAATGCAACAACACCAAAAACTAAAGATGATGCTTTTGAAATTGCTGTAGATAATATTTTAGGAGTTCACGGTGCGATTTCAAGAGTAGAAATAACAAGCAGAAATGGCAACGTATTATTAGAACAACGTTTAAACTATGGTTTAAATGCCAAAATATCTCGTGCCAATATTTCCAATGATGACTTAAAAGCAGGTCGCTTTAATTGTCAGAATGGTTGTGGAGAAATTGCCAGATCCAGTGGAAAATTTTTAGGTAGAGCCACATTAGGAGATAATGGATTCCCATTTAATATTAATTTACAAACTGGTTTATTGGCCGATAATCTACAGAGTATTAACTTAGGAGCAGTAGGAGGTATTGAAATTAAAATAACTCTTGCTTCCACCGCCAACTTTTTATTTAATTTAGACAATTCAGACGTGGCAAATGATAAACTAAGCGGTGATAGTTTATTTGAAATCAAAAATCCAAAATTATTTGGTAGATACCAATACGTAGAACCAGCACTCGCCAACAGAATGAACGGCGTAGAATTTAAACAGATGGCCAACCAAATGCAGGTTGTTCAGAGTTCTAACGATACTTTGGCATTCCAACCTCAGGTATCAAGTTTAGATAAAATTGTTTATGTTTGCCAACCAAACAGCACAACTAAAAATAATTTTGCCACTAATAATTATCAGACTAATGCTTTAGTAGGTCAATCTCGTTATAGAGTTTCTCGTAATGGTTCATTATTCCCAATGGATTTTGCTGTAGAAAATAAAACAACAGTGCCTAACTTGCCTGAACCTGTAAATAAAAAATATATTCAGGGCGGAAGTGCGGAACAGGCATACCACCTTATATTAGGATTAAACGGCATCTATCCTCCAATTCATTCTTTAGTAGGTGGATTAAATGAAACAAGAGCCAACTTTGATTTATCAGGAGAAAATGCAGGGAACGGAGCAGCTGCTGATACTACTACTAATGATTTCTGTAATAATGTAAATTGTATTTCTACATCATATCAGTATGGTTTTGCGGATTTTGCAACTCCAATGAATAATGATTTAATACAGATCCAGTTAGAAAGTTCTGTCAAAACTTCAGAACCAATAGTAAATGCGGCTGTAAGAGATCAAACCCAAACTGTAAACACTTTATTAGTTTATAATACTACATTAAATTATGCCAATCTTTCTGTGTCTAAATAAATGAGCACCCCTAAAGGGTTGCTCGTATGGGTTCGGATGAACCCTAAAATTATTATATAAATAAATTTTAAATGTCAAACTATAGATTTATTACTGCTTCTGATTTAAACCCTACATATTGCGGTTTTATCCCCTCGTGGATAATACACCACAAAAAACTTTTTCCTAAGTCCGAAGTCAAGGTAATTTTAGTTAGTGAAACTTTACCAAATGATTTAATTAAATGTAAAGAAGACATTATTTTATTTAAACCATTACCTAACATGCAAACCTCATATCAGGCACAGTTAGTTAGGATGGTTTACGGTGCTTTACTTAGAGATAATCCGATAGGTTCGAGCAACCCTTCAGGGGTGCTCATCCAAAATATAATTTGTGATATGGATATGTATATTTTAAATAAAAATATTCTTGAAATGTTTAACAGGATACCTAACTTAGAAGATAGGTTTATAAATTATGGTTGTTTATCTATGAATGAATGTCAAAGAGAAAAACAACTGCCTATGTTTTTTAGTGTTTATTCTAAAAAAATAATTAATAATATTTTTAATGTAAATAATCTACAAGATGTAAATAATTTTTTAATATCTAACTACAAAAAAGAAGATAATGAAAGAGGATATAATTGGTTTACAGACCAACTAATTTTATATAAAAAATTTATAGATTATGAATTTTTGTATAAGATTGAAAGACAAGGGGGTGACAGGTTAGACCGTGATTGGTTTGATCCTTGCAATTCTATAACTGCTCGTTTAGTTAATAGCGGTTGTATTGTAGATTTTCACGCCCCAAGACCTTTTAATAAATATGAAAATTTTATAAAAAAGGTTTTAAGTTATGTAGATTTTCCTGAACCATAACACCAACCCTCAACGTCTTCTGCATTGTTAGGTTTTTTTGATGGATATTTCCAACTGTCATTATAATATTTATTCATATATGGGCGTTCATCCCATCTTTTTCCTTTTAATCCAAATAACATTTGGAGTAATCCTCCAACATAAATGCTGTTTGCGTTTTTATGCTCCTTTATATAATTACATAAAGGCAAACCATAACAACCACAACTAACTAAATATATCTCATCGTCAGTATTATCTATTTTTTTTTTTAATCGTTCCAATGTATCGCACCAGTGCTTATGTGGTTCATTGCCTTTTATAGTGTTCCAAGATTCAACAAACCTAACATGTACTCCTGATAAATCTGTATGTGGAAATATCTTTTTTATTTTTTTATATTGAGAAGCCATCTCGTTGGCAAAATAACTAACTACACATATTTTTTTATTAAATTTTTTAAATATTTCAAATAAATTTATCCAAAAGTCTATTCTCTCCATATATGCCAATGTAGGTTTCCATATATTTAATTTTGTTAGAACATCTCCACAAATAACAAAACTGGGACAACTAACAACATCCAAATGACAATCCATATTTGTTAGTGCTTTTATGTAGTCATTCTTCCAAATTTTATATATTTCTTGATCTCCATAAAATCCGGCGTTAGTATACATCTGATTATAAATTCCTTCTTTTTGTAAAATTGCAGTTGCTTCTACGTTTCCCTGTCTTAGAACCATAAATTTTTTAGATTTTAATAAATTATTTATCAACCAATTAAAATTAAGAATCATATTAGATTTTACTAATAAAATAATTATATACTATTAACCTCCATAATATTCGGATTAATTGCTTTTTCAACCATTAAAATAAAACCTGATGATTTCCCTATAATACTATCAGGAACTAATGAATTGTCAGGGTTTCTAACTTCAATTGATAACTCACTAACTAACTTTTCCTCAGTAATAATATTTGGTATACCATCAACAGAATAAATTGTATCGTTGCTTGAATTCTCTTTACTCATAACTCCTATTAAATTCATAGGATCTCCGTTAGCATCTAATCCGTTAGGTTTTACAATATCAGATGTAATTAAATAATAACTATTTCCGGCGTTTAAATCTGGGAGTTCATCTGCATCTATACTTTGGGAAGTACTCATAACACTAAACTCATTTTTAAGTTCAATGGCAAATGTCTCAGTAACTACTGGGTTTTGCTGTGTTATACTGGTTATAAAAGTTTCAGCTGTTTTTTGAGGTTTTGAAAAACTAACACTATCATACATATTTACATTATTATTGTTAATTTGAATGGGATTAGCACCTAAATTAGCACAGGCCTGAATATCTGCAAAATCAAAATCATTATGAGTAATAATACCTTTTAATTTATGTTCTCCTAAGTTCCATTTGTCTAACCTTTCCTGAGTTGCTTTATATACATCATCAAAAGGTTTTATTGTTTTTACAGTTTCTACAGTTTTACTTATATCTCCTAACTGCTCATATTTAAATCCTAACCTGCTCCACAGTGTTTTATTCCACGCTTCCTTTGCGTCTCTTTCTGTTTTAAAAAAATCTGTAAATTTAGCGGTATTTAAATTATATTCTGCAATAAGTTGGGGTCTACTACCTACACCGTGAATATTGGTAGCATCATCTAATTCTTTTTTAAGTTCTATATATTTATCGGTTTGTTGAACTTGATCAAATCCAAAATTGTTTATCATAATACCCATAGAAGCGTCTATTGGATATGTAACAATACCAGTTGAATTAGATGTATTATATTTTGTTGCCTGTTGTGCTGAAAAATTAGAGGCATCATTGGTTTTAGTTATACTGGGCAATTTATATGGCTCGTGTAAATTTTTAATACTATATCTATTTGCTTTATCATCTGAATAACTTAAAGTAAAAGAATGAGTGCCACAATATCTTTCTGGTGCAAGTTCTCCTAACTGTCCAAAATCAAGTTTTTCAACTGGTAATGAGTTTACATTTAATAAAAGATTATTACTAATATATTGTATCATTCTATCTTGTGTGGGTTCATATCCAAAAGTCGGCACATTATCCGGAGAACCTATAGTGTTTGCTTCTACTATAGTTCCGCCTTGCCAAGTGTGAGGTAAACTGCCATCCAAAGTAACTGTTTGCCTTGAAAAATGAACAGCATTAATAGGGTATTCATTGCTTATTTGTGTGTTAGATGTATTACGAACCCATAACTCTAAACCATCAGGATTAATAAATAAATCATTTCTGAAAGGTGAGGGGCAATCATAAATTAAAACATTATCTCTAACATCCATAGCCATATTTTTACGTATATACAAACTTTCAGTGGGGCCAGTTAGAGTATCATCATTTTTGCCATTCATAAAAATTTTAGTTGTTGCCTTCCCTGTTTGTTTTCCAAAGGGATTGGCAGTATTTACTCCTGCATAATTGGCACTATCAGGATTATATAAACGGTCAGTTAAATAATTACTATTATTGGCATTAATAACAAAAGCACCGTTGAATTGTTCTGAAATATTTTTCGCAAGACTGGATGCCTCATAATTTCCTGCAGGTATATTAATAGTTACTTCACCATAAGCAGGTTTAATATAGGCATTACTGCCACTAACTCTTTCATTATCCAAGTGATCTCCGTGGTAATTTTCAAATAAATAATATGGTATTCCACTATCACCTCCGAAAACATCACTAAACGGAATAGAAGGAGTCCCAAAGTATCCCCTATAACTTTCTAAAGTATTTAAAGAACCACTGCCGTTATTTTCGTGTGTAGGATCTCTACATAAAAAAGTTTGACTTGGAAAACTTGCGAAATCCTGATATTCAGAAAAAGTTAAACATCTATTCCCAGCATCATTAGTAGCGTCATTCTGCATAACTTGCCCTTGTTGTGGGTTCGGCACACCTGACTCAGAACCAGTTGATAGTCCTGGTTCTGCATTCATAAACAATTGAGAGGGCATATAATATAAAAATTTTACTGTGCTTTTAATATCTTCTTGAAATGTCAAAGTGTCTGTATTTAGTCCTGCTTCATTTACGAAAGCCTGATATAATGTAACCTTGTCGCCAACATTTAACTTAAATGGATTATTTAATTTATATTGAACTTTTGCGTTTTGGTTTGTTTCTAACTTAGAAGTATTGCCATTTACATTAATAAACATCTTATTAGTTCCTATATTTGGTGCTTCAAGTGCTTGAGTTAATTGTTTTGGGATATTTGCAGGTTGATTGTTATTTCCTTGTTTTATTTTACATTCTAAGGTTTTTTTGTCTTTGCGACTTCCTTTAGGGCATCTCTTTTTTTTTGGAATATCAGACATTTATATATAGATAATATAAATATTTTTTATCTATAAAGCGTCCAAAACATTTGAATGAGCTACCAAATCTAACTTAACATTACATTTATTTATTCTATTTATGCTTGGGTGTCTACCCTCATGTACTAACTCTACATATATAATTTGTGTAGGTTCAACTAATATTTTAAATTGCTCAAGATCAATATTTAATTGCTCATCAATTATTTTATGTTTATATACTGTCCTTGATTGTCCTAACTGGTCTTTAATTTTAAGTTGTAGTATTGCTCCCCTATTATCTATATTTGCTGTATAATGTAAATTTTTAATATATGTTGTTTGATGAATGGTAGAACCATATAACGCTTGATTACTAAAATAATTACCACTTTCTAAATAGTTTAAAAGTTGCCCTGTTTCAGATGTGTTAGCACTAACATTTCCAGCAGAAGTTCCCAGTAGTTCATTAACACACATATAACTATGTAAACTACTAACTGAGTTAGATGTTGAATTTAAATTTATAGTTTCTATATGATATGAACCATTGGAAGAAATACCATTTACGGCGATTGTTGCAGTGTCAATGCTATCACTTTTTAAAAATATTTTTTCGTCAGTTCTTGTATTCCATAAAGTAGGAACTACCTGTTCCCCAGTTCCTATTATGTTAGTTCCTGAATTTACAGGCAACTCAAACATAGAACCGGTAGAATTTATAAATTCTATATCTTTAAATTTATTTCTTATAACATCTTCATAATAATTATTTAATGCCCTATCATTAATAGCCAGAGTGTTTCTATTAGTTATATCTCTTATTTGTGATGTCGTATTAAATTGTGTATATTTACTTAGTCTAACGCTTCCATTAAGATCTACATTGGAAGTTAGACTGTCTCCCACTGCTTCTAACATAAAGAACCTATTTTTTGTTGGGTATGTTTGAAAAAAATGAGATAACTTAGAAGCGGTTGTTTCGTATACTGCGGTACTATTTCCACTATCATTGATAGTGTTATAACTTATTCTTAAATCTACATTTTCAGTATTTTGTGTATTATCCAAACTAACATTAACAATATTAGTTTCTATTGTATCAACCATCACATTGCCAGTTAGTTTTAATGTTTCAGCAGGTTCTAATCGTATATCAAAATTAGTTTTTGCACCCAATATGTTTGGGTTTATTTCTTGGTCTGTATATGGTCTTACTGGTTGAGTTGTATAACTCATTAATTTACGCTTACTCTCATTGTTAATGGGAGGATTTGTAGGCATATTATATATATAAAAATAAAATATTTATATTTTTTTGACTGGCCAAAGGCCCTGTAAAAAACAATAAAAAAAATAAATTAAAATGACACGTTAATCATATTTGCTCCGATCTGTAGCATTTTAGAATAACTTACATAGAAAAATACGTCGTGTGCATCTTTCTGTGTATTTTCTCCGCTTCCGTTATTTGGAGTGTTAGAATATTCAACTTCTAATGCAGAAGTCATTACTGTGCCTGAACCTTGAATGCCGTTATTACCATTCTTAAAATCTAATCCTATATAATGCTGATTACCTAACATTTCACTAACTCCAACATCAAAACTTTGCTGACTGGTGGCGTATTCAGTGCCGTGGAAAACCTGATACGGAAACTTAAGAGATAATCCGCCGTTATAATAGTTTAGTAATTGGTAAATAGTGGCAGAGTTAGTTATAGGTCGGTCAAATACATTTAAACCATTTGCCTTAACCTGTAATTCTTCATCTCCACAACCTTCCGAAGCCTGATTTCCGAAAAAGTCATCGTGAGAACCTACTAATTTAGGAGTAGCCATAAGAACTCTGTGAACTTCTCTATTCTGAATATTTAATCTATACAAGTTAGTTGCTTTTGTGCCATTTGCTCCAGCAGGTAAAACACCCTTAATTAAATATGTATCTATTAAAGGATACATTGCGGGCTTATTACGAAGTCCTGCAATTTGTTCGCTTTCTAATTTCTCATCTAACATAATGTGCGTTGATACTAACTCAACGTTTACTAAATCAACCTGTAGAGTATTTTTTGAAATACTACCACCTATAGCATATTGTCTGGCATCATCTTCAAAAGTTAATTCAATTATCATTTCACGAGAACCTAATAGGAAAACTGGTAGAGAAGCAGTTTCTAAAAATGAAGCCCCTAACATGCGGATAGGTAAACCGAAAGTTTTACATTCTCCACTTGTTAAAAGATATTGTCTCTCTATACTAACGTCCCCTGAATCATTAATTACTGCACTTCCGGCATCACCCAAAGTAAAATCACCGTTATCTAAATCTGTTACAAGATCCAGAGAATTTCCTAAAAACATTCTCTCAAAATCCTGTAAATGAGATAAAGTCCGTGAACTATATAATTTAACATTCTCCATAAGTGCCGGTCTTTCAATGTCAGTTAGCACTTTATTACCTACTAATACTCTAAATCTCTGAACTGCTCCTAATGCTCCATTAATTAAATTTAAACCTTTATAATCTCCTAACGATGTAAAACGTAAATTAATATGAGAGTCAGCGGTTAACATTCCAATTTTTGGAACTTTAAAAGTAACTCTGTTTAATTGTCTACTTTGAGTATCTACAGGTGTACGAATAGTATTAATTAATCCAGCTTGTTCTGTTGCGTCATTTGTGCTATCAAGTCCTAATTTAAAATAACTTTTCAAATCTATCTGAGACATATTTTTATATTATACCATAATATTTTTTTTTTACATAATTTATTTTTGTTGTCTAAGTAACATTTCAAAAGAACAATCTGTTATTTCATCAGCAGTTTGATTAGTATTAGCACGAGTTATTTTAACTGCAATATCATTTAATACTATCTTTTGCTTATTGTTTAATGAAATATATTTAAGATTGCTGGGAACTACATTTTTATTTAAAAAACTGTTAGTTAATTCTGTTACTTCACCTTCAATAAAAGATTCTGTTGAGTGTAAAATTGTTCTCTCATTACCGCTTATATTATTTTTATTTTTAGTAGAGTTAAAAGTTCTTATTGGTAGACTTTCTATTTCAAAATTATATCTTTGATTATCAGAATATAAAGCATTAACTCCTGCCTGCCTTCCTCTTGATTGTGGATATATATTTGGGTCAAATCTAGCTTCTTCGTTATTTGTTTTTAAAATATCATTATAACTTCTACCAGTTCCCAGAATATCTCTAACTACTGAACCCTTATTTACAAAATTATAACTATATCTAACTATTGGTTGACCGAACATATCTTCATTGTTATCGCTTTCTCTTTGGGAAATTGTAGTTGATTTTGGATTATAAATCGTTGTGGCCGTGCTACAATTTCTTAAATGAAAGTATGGTTTTATACCTAAAAATTGTCTTTTTGAAAAATCCCTGTCTGACACATAAGACCTTAATGCAGAAGCATCTTCAACTAATCTCTGCGGTAAAAATAAACCAAAATCTTTTGAATCAAATAATAAATTGTCATTACCTTTATACCCATAAAATCCATTATCATTATAAGTTTTACTTAAAACTTGGAAATAATAATTTCTTGTTTCATTCGTTGTTAGTCCGTCAGGATCAGGAACTCCGGTTTTTTCAGTTAGACTATAAATTCTAATTGCTTGTCGTGGTATAAAATCTCCGTCTACCTTCCACTCATACGCCCTCTGAGTAAATTGACCTACAAACATATCAGTCCAAGATTCGGTATCTGATAAAACTCGTTCGTACGCTTTATCAAATTGATCGTTGGGCACGTATTGTTGTCTATTACTAAATAAATCGGCTGCAAAAATACTGCCTGTTATTGTTGATACGTTGGCCGCATCAGTTTGTAGTTTATATTCAATACCAAAAAAACCAAATGGCACTCCATCAGCGTCTACAGGATAATTTGGATAAGCTGCTTTAACATTTGGCACTAACGGATTAGACCAATTTTGACTTGTCATAGCATCATTAATAAAATTTACATAAACTCTTTGAGTAGTGCTTGGTATTGGTGAAAATTCAATATCATAATATACAATATTTTGCATATCATCTTGTTTTGCAGGATAAGAGGTCTGACTGGCACTAATAGGATTTAATGGAAATTGAGTAGTTATAAATGTATTCCAATTATCAACCTGAGCGTCTGGAAATAGAGTTTGCTGTGCTCCTATATCAAAAGTAGCATTGTTTAAGCAAACTTCAGATCCTACATTCGCCGTTTCATAAATAGCATTTGGTATATTTTGGGGAGCATATCCTAAAAAAACCCCTTCTGCGTCATTCTCTCCTACTGCCTGATATAAAAAATCTATACCTGTATTATTATTAAATCCATCATCTCTATTGGCAGAGGCACTCTCCGCAAGTTGCGATCTAAAATGTTCTACAAATTCAGATTGAGTATAATTACCTTTTTCAATAAATATAGTATCATCAAGTAATTTGTTAGGTATATCTGCAGTTGCCATAGTTGCGTATGTTCCATCAGTTACCTTTTCTCTAAAATCGTCTGAGGGCAACTGCTCTGCATATTGTATTTTAATTTCTTCTCGTTCAGGTATAACTATAGTTTTTCTTTGTAATTGCCCCTGATAAAAGGCAACCTCAGAATTTTCAGGTATTTCTAACTGTTTATTAAAAGGTTGCACAAAGTCAGAAGCTTCACCGTTGGCAAAGTTAGGGTTGAAATTTATTAAAACCGATTGTTGATTTGACATTATTATATATACTTATTAAAATATTTTTTTTATGAACTTTCCAAGAAAGTTCTGTATTCGAACCTTTCAGGTTCTTATTATTTTAAATAGTTAGGGATGTTCTGCAATCCCAACAACTGTAAAACTTCTAAATTATTTAATAAGTCTTTTTCGTTTAAAAAAATATGTTTCATATAAGATGCCCTTAAATCATCTATAGATAAGTCTTTATCTAATACTAAACTACTCATTTCTTTTATTGTATTTTCTATCACTCTGTTAGATATTTCTTTACCATTAAAATTTTTTAAAAACCACCTGTTCCCATTATCTATATAAAATTTATCTACGTAATGATGCAATAATTTAGTTAGTTCAGGGGATACTACAGGATTTAATCTCTGAGGTAATACAGAACCACGACGAGAAGAATTATATATAAATGTAAAATTATCTTTGTCTAACATAAGGTAGTTGTGGGTTGTATCATCAGGAACATCTTTTTTTAAAATTAATTTACAGTTTAAATAGTTAGAACCTCTAAGAGGTGCTTGTAAAATAAATATACCAAGTATTAAGTATTTTAAAAATTCGTTGTAAGTTCTTTCAGGATTAAGGTAATGATCCATAATACCTATAAAATTATCTTGTAGATCCTCAAAGTTAGGGACTAAACTATTGTCCTTTTGTATTTCTAACTTTTTAATTTCTGCGGCTTCATTACTTTTTTTTTTATGGAAGTTTATATAACTATTTATTAAAGATAATGGAGCATCACAAATTCTAAGTATTTTAATAACTACGCTTATTGTTTGTAGTTTAGTATTTTCACTATATTTAGTTGTATTTAACTTATTATAAAATTTATTAACATCTTTGGCATACACCATTTCTAACTTCTCTATAGGTAAGTTATATAACTTCTCTATTCGTGTTAGAGTTGATTTAAATATAGCTTTACTTGCTTTACTTTGGTGCTGGTATACCTGATTATGTAAGTTAGTTAAATCTTCTAACTTATATTTATAAAAATATTCAAGAGACATATATAAAATATATATTTAATAATTTTATATTATTAACGCAGATTATATAATAATTGTAATTTTTCATCAAGAGTTTTTTTTTTAATTTTTAATAATGTTTTATCACTAAGTTGTGGTATACTTTCTACTGGTTCTGCTGTTTCTGTTTCTATTTGTTCTAACTTATCTTTTACTTTTTCTACAACTTGCACTTTGTTAGTAATTTTGTTATTTATATTATTAATCATATTATCTATATTTTCTTTTATATTTAACTTTGGGTCAAAATTATCAGTTTCTTTTTTAAATATTTCTTTTGAACTTTCAGGCAGACTTTCTAATATTTTATTAACTGCTTCTTTATAGTAATCATCAAATTTATCAGTTTCTTTTACAAATTCCTCTATTTTTGCCTCTTCTTTTACTTTTAATTCTTTGACTTTTTCTATAATTTCTTTTTTTGGTTCAGGTTCAGATTTAACTTCTAACTCTACATTTTCTCCTTCCGAAGGAATGCTGGCACGCCCTGCGGGCTTGTCAGGATCTGTTTCTTTTTCAACCTCCGCTTCAGGTTCATATTGTTCTATAATTTCCTCTACTGCTTCTAACTGAGTCTCTCCTCTTTTGACTTCTGCCAATCTTCTTTTGATCTCTGCCTTTTTTTTTTTGGTTATTTTAAGTAGTTCTATACGTTCTTTTTGTTGCTCTATTGCTTGCTTTTGTGCAACCTTGTCTTTCTCTCTTTGTTCCCTTCTCTCTTTTGCTTTCTCCATTCTTCCTAAACGCATCTTTTCCAACTGTTCTGCTGATAGTGTTTTTTTTTTAAGCTTCGTTTCTTGTTTTTCCATTTTATATTAATAATATATAATTATGATTAATTATAACCGAAACCAATTTTTTATATTATATGATTTATTAAATGATATGTTAGATGAAATATTACAAATAAAAGATACCATATACAAAGTAAAAAATAAAATGAACCATAAATTATTTTGTATTGGTAAAGACTATAATTTAATTACTAACTCTGATTTTAAAGAACATAAAACCATACAAAATAATAGAAGTAAAATAATACATATAAAAAAGACTAACAAAGCACTTCAGGAAGAGTTAGAGAGTAAAGGGATAATAAAAATTATCTTTGATTAA
>CAACVD010000580.1_pt1 | contig 17742 bp, 31 predicted proteins | sample 2381771 | NCBI WGS metagenome assembly CAACVD01 (sample SAMEA5211965, study PRJEB30684) | marine metagenome | biome: Marine; feature: Epipelagic; material: Water | collected 2015-10-15 | depth 15 m | reverse complement strand
CCATGTAAAGACTGCTGGATACAAAGACGAGTACTCGCCACACGAAGGTGTAGGCCGATGTAAGTGCGACGGCATCAGCAACCTTGAAAGAATCGTATATGGCAGATTTGCAGTCATCTGAATCAAGCGTGAAAGAACCGTTCTTCTCCTTGACACCCTTCTGGATCTGGACAATCGCCTGCTTCCAGGCCTTGTCGTACTCTTTGCGTGCAGACGCCAGACTCTCTTCTGCTCCGCTTCGCAGGATTTCAGGAATTGAATCCTGAGCCACTGGAGCCGTTCTGGGCTTGATTGTTGGTCTAATGTCCTCTGGATCAGGATCCGCATTCGCTTCGTCTTCAACAACGCTCTCCGTTGGAACTAGGGTTGGATTTGAGAATGCCGTGTCGTCGCCTGGATAACCCGGTACTGTCAGACCTGCAACTTCAAATGCCAAGGATGGGGGCATATGAATATTTTGGGCGGTCAGCTTGTCGACGACGTCGATTTTGTCGATAAGACTTTGCCTGAGTGCTTCAATGCCACTGAGGTCAAACGCCCCAACCACGTCGTCAGTCTGCGAGAAGAAGAGGCTCCCGTCCAAGACGTCCTCGAAATATCGGACCTCAGGCAACAAACACTTGTCCCAGAAGTTGAAGTCTTGTCCAAGCTGAGTTGCGTAGTTGATTTGCTCTGTAATACCTGCCACGCTCTTGGGCACCCGCATTGTCCCAAATACTTCTTCTCGGTTGTACTTGATCGAATCGATGTAGTCCATGTCCCTAGGCGACATGCCAACTGGCACATATTCCAAAGACCCAGTCAGAATCGCAAGTTCACTTCTATTGCCGGGGCCTCTGTGACGCTGCTCCCATCTTTCAACAAAGTTTTCCTCTTCCTCCGCAGTCCAAGGCTCACTGCCACCCTTGTCGATAAGGATTCCTCCAGGATTTGCACCATTTTCCAACACAGACTGATTGTGCTGCTTTGAAAGCATGTCAGTCTTTATTGCCATAGCGGTTGGCCCAACCGGAGCAAATCCTCGAATCATGTTCTCAGGGTTGATGTACTTGAAGTGCAAAACTTGGTTTTTTGAAAGAAAAACCTTACTATCTTTACCGGTAACAGGGGAGTACTCTCCGCCCTTGTACGCCTTCAGGTTGTATTCCCAGCCAACGAGTTGGCCTTTGTCGATGACCTCTTTCATCGCGTCAGGATTGAGTGGATGAATCTCAGTAGGGATATCGCCACGGCCACCTGCGGAATCGCTGCCAAAGCCAAGAAGCCAGAAAGCCTCACCCTTGAGTGCCATAAAGAGTTCGGTTGCTTGCCACAACTGAGCACCAGTCATGTTCTCATTGGCATTCATAAGAACCTGATAAACAGGATGGTTGAAGTCAGGAGCCAAAGCCTTGACCTTCAAGCCGCTGAATCTCGCAGGATTTGCAGACTTGGTCAAGTGTCTTTGGACTGCACGCCTGGACTTACCAGCGCGAGGAAAAGCCTTTGTTCTAAGTCTCTCCCGCTGTACGGATTCAGTTTCTCTGTACACGTAAAATGGCGCTTGAGAAAGGTTTATAGCCCGCACCATTGCTGTGCAGTAAACCCAAGCGTGGTTCTCAAAAGGCTCGGTCGCACGGTATGCAGCATCAGCATTGAGGCCAAAAAGAGAAGAAATATAGTTTGAGTAACTACGCCGGATGGCCATAGAAGATGTTCTACGCTCATGTGCGTTACCCGTGATGCTCTCTTCCAGAGGAAGGGCGTTGCCATCAGGCCCGTAAATCGTCTTCATCTTGCTCTTCCTCGTCGCTAGGTGTCTCTGGCTCTGCTGGTGATTCTGGTTCTTCTCTTGGCTTTGGAACAGGAATGCCTATACGAAAATGGTTCTGGACTAAATCATCCAAGTCATAACCAACCACAAAAACTCTTGGTCGTGGGTTACTGTTCCGTATTTTGCTTTTCTTTTTGTTGCTCAAGAGCTTCAATCCTTTTTTTCAACTCAAACATGTCCAAATCGTATTTGCTTTTCTGATCGGCAACTCGCCAGACCATGAATGCTGTACTGCAGATGCCAGCAATAAATATACCAATTGGAACAAAAGTTGACCCATCTAATAGGGATGGATTTTGAGCCAAGGCAAAGCCAAGCGTTGTAATACTCGTAGAGGCGGTGCCGCCGCAACTAATCGCTGCTGGATTTAATAGTTCGGTCAACGCTGCCTCCTACTGTCTGCAGCCATCGATTATATCGACAAAAGTGTGATCATATTTATGTACAATCGATATGAGTAGATTTTCAATGCACCATCAATTACCACGCTCTCCTATTTCTGGCCAAAAAGTTCTATACATCATCCGAGGGTTTGTCCCACGGTCTGGATCTGTCATCGCAAGGGCCTTGGCGGGTAAAGAGGTTTACTCGGAACAACTATTTCATGATTTCGAATCTGCACAGAACGACGCCAGGATCTACACAGAATCTGTGATATGGTGCCTAGAGAGCCTTAAATCAGTTCTGACTTCTGATAAAAAAGTTGCTGCCGTTTACAATGAGTTTGCCACAACATCCGCCGTTCACCCTTATGCCTCGTTGGCCAGAGATTATGGATGGGTTCCGTTCATCGTTGATTGCAAAACAATGGACGTGAAAGAAGAGCAAAAACTCCACGCTGATGAGTACAGAAACCGATGGGAAAACATATGGATCACCCAGATGAAGTAAAAAAATCTGAAGAAAGTCACGAAGAAGAGGAGAACAACGAGGAGAAAGATGTTATCTCTCCAGATGTGAAGAGAGGTTTGGATGATCTTCAACAAAAGGCAATCTTGAAATGACAGATGCTTGGTCCATATCAGAACACCACCGTTACAGCCACACGATCACTTTCGAGCCTGAGAAAAAAGATTGGGTTGGATCAATTCTTTTGAGATCAGATGTTCACCATGACAACTCTCACACTGATTGGGACATGGAGAAAAAACACCTTGACCAAGCCGTTGAAAGAAATGCCCCGATCATCGATGGGGGAGATTTGTTTTGTGCGATGCAAGGCAAGTGGGACAAGCGTGCAGACACTTCAGCATGCCGTGATGAGCACAGGAATGGTAATTACTTAGACGCCTTGGTTTCAACCGCGTCAGATTTCTATCGGCCATACGCTGACAGCTTTGCACTTCTCTGCCCAGGCAATCATGAAACTGCGATTATTAAAAGGCATGAGACTTGTCTGACAACAAGACTTACTGAAAGAATGCAGTCGATGTCAGATCACAAGCGAGTCGCAATGGGCGCCTACGCTGGCTTTGTAAGAATCAAAGTTAAACGTAGGAACACCTCCTACAACTTGGTTATTGCAAGACACCACGGTTATGGCGGAGGCGGCCCTGTGACCAGAGGCGTGATCCAAACAAACCGACAAGCCGTTTATCAGCCAGACGCTGACGTTGTTTGGTCCGGACACACGCACGATTCATGGCAGGTTCCAATCTCAAGAGTCCGTCTGAGGGGTAACGGCGACGTAATGATTGATAGGCAGGTCCATGTAAAGACTGCTGGATACAAAGACGAGTACTCGCCACACGAAGGTTGGCACATCGAAAGAGGCGGTCCACCAAAGCCAAAAGGTGCTGCTTGGCTTCAGTTCTGGGTTAATCGTAAGTCTGAAAAACTTGACTTTGAGATCCGGGAGGCGTTATGACCGATGGGGACGTTGAACGATACGACAAGATGATTTCTAAGCGTTTGATCGCGTCCTTCGTTGAAGAGGTTGGTGCAGACGCAGTTGTTGTTGTTTACAGCAAGTCTGACGGAGAACATACATCAGTGCAGATGGGCAGGTTTGGCAACGTGTTGACTTGCCTTGGACTGATTGACTGGATTCAAGATAAGTTTTCAGAGGGCTATGAAAACATGAGGGACGAGCAGGACCCTGAGGATATAGCCTGATGGAATGTTACGGGACCATTGAAATCATCGGCGGCGATACCGTTGCACGCAGCGAAACATGTTTGGCCTCTTGTGCAATCATGGACGATGGTCTTACTGACATGAGCCCAATACTGTTTACCTGTGTTGTAGGCAAGTTAGAGCTGAACTTAGTTTTGGATCCCGAAGAAGCAATTGACTTGGGCAACTCTCTCAAAGTGTTGGGCCAGGGCGCGATTGAAGACTTCGACCGTCGCGGGGGCGAAGCACCACGATACCGGGCTTGATTCTTTTCTGTTTACGCATCATTGATGCAACTGCCCATTTCATAACACAGTCGTCATGTGCACCGCTTGACGAGCCCCATGAGTTGCCACGCTTGACGTAGGTCAAGCACTCTTGCAGAAACTCGCGATCTCTGACCCAAGTCTCTGCCAAGTCTGGATCAGATAGAAGGTCAGCAATCTCGTCAAGCATCTGTGGCTTTGTAACCGCATTCGTTGACCAACCTGGCTTTCCGGGCCGGTGATGGAAAAGATTTTTGCGATATCCGTAATCCCAGACTTGGCTTAGGACCGCATGCCCGTGATTTTCCCTTTCAATGCCGAGAAGAGCATTGTTATATTCTTTGCAAATGCGGACGGCATGTTTCGCCAGTTCTTTAGGAGAGAGCAAGCCGTGGATTGCAGCAACCTGTTCAGCCGTATCACGCCGCATGATGCCAAGGCCACAACGGTCACCGCCTGGCAGACCTTCTGAAGTATCACATCCGACAACGTATTCAACGCCGTCCACCGGCTCAGCCCAGCGCACCTCGTACGTATTGCCGTTGAGCATGCGTTTTTTAATACCAGATACAGATTCGTTGAGATAATCCGGTATTCCCTCCAAGAGATCCACGCAGACTTTTGTATCAAATCTGCATGTCCCGCCGGTGAGAAAGCATGAGACATCATCTTCCGGATGCTCCTGTCTGAATAGTGGGCCAAGACGTTTCTCCGTTCTTCTACGCCATTTGATCTGGTTCACATCAAGTTGATGGAGCCTGATAAGCTCTTCCTCACGATCAGAGATATTCAGCATAATGTGTTCTGCTTCATCTCTTTCTACGTCCACCCGGTTTGACTCGTCCATGTACCAAGGCAGGAAGATTGGCGTGTAGTCGTTCTCACCACGCTTCGCCGCATTGTAGATGTCATGGAAAAGGTCCATGCCATTTGGCGTGGACTCCAAGACAATCTCCCCTTCGGCAGCGGCTTCTTCCAAGCCGGCCATCACTTCGCGTTGCTTATCTTTCTGATTCCCCCCTTGGCACCAGAAGGCTACCTCAGACCCATGGATCCGCTGATAGGTGCCACCACGAGCCTCGGAACTCGCCGCTGCTGTACCACAAATGAATCTGGAGTTAAGAGATGGGAAATCCATTCTATAACTATTGCCAACCCCCTTACGCTTAGGAGCTTCACCATGGTTGTTGTAATATCTCTGAACAATCTCAAAAATGTCTGAAGTCTTCCGATGGGTGTCTGCCAATGTCATCACAGATACATTCTCGCACTGGGTAGACATGTGGTAAGACAAAGCCTGTTCAATCGTTGTGAAACCACCCTGGCGGTATTTCAGGAGAATGAATCTCTTAGGCTTGCCCTCTTTGATGACTTTCCTTTTGATGTCCAGATATCTTTTCTGGATAGATCTCAAATTAAGGTTGATGAGTTGTGCCTTCTTATTGACTATGAGAAGGTTTTTTGCACACCAACTGTCGAAGTCGTCCAAGGAGTATTTACGGGTTGCCCGCTCCATGCTCGAAAGCATGGAGTGGAGCAACGCCTTGTCAAACTCGTTTAGATCTATATTCAATCAACGCTTGAATTTTGCGATAATTGAAGACAGAGGGAACACTTGTCCCCCAACCCAGCCAACCAATGCACAGAGGCTTGAGAACCAAATGGTGCCAAGGAATTCGCTGAAGTTCATTGCTGCAAGTGTCATCATTACTTTTTTCTCCTAAGTGCTTCATCGAGAAGCGTGTCTTGAGATCTCATCTGAGCGATCAGTTCCCTCAGATTTTCTGTTTTGCCAGATTCTAACACATTGTGAATCATGTCTGCTTGACGTTGAGTTTTTCTAGGGAACCAGCCTACCAGCCTTCTCATCAACATGCCAAGTCCGGATTGCCAAAGCAATACCATAACGACGATTCCGCCAATGACAAACGCAATAGTCTGAACGCTGGATAGCCAACTGGGCACTGAATCTTGCACGGTTGTCAGATTTGTTTGAACCTTCCCCGTGATGTCTTGGATCTTCTGCTGCTCGCGAACTCCATCTTGGTCACCATGCTGGGCAAACCTCTCTTCGGAAGAAACAGACAAATCTCTGATATCGTTGGCTGCAGAAGAAATCAAAGCAGTGCCAGACTTGCAACCAGCCAACAAACAAAATGACAATAGAAGGGCTCTCACTAATGTCTAATTATACCCAAGAAGACGATCCTACTTGGAGCGAGGAGAAACTCATAGCGTTTGTCGAAGGGTTCGGCAAAGAGATACGCCACACTGGTAAAAGCCTCAAGGGCAAGTCGGGCAAAGTCGTCCCAACGAAAAAACTGATCTCATACATCAGAGACGCATTTCGAAACTGCAAAAAAAATGATATTGATCAAACGCTCTTTGATTCTGTATAATTTCTTGTATGACAGGATTTCAGGGCGATTCGGAACAGTTTTTTCAATTGATTCAACAATATCGAATCGTGATTCCTAGGGCCAGGGCACGTGCACGGTCTGCTGCACGTGGTTTTGCTGCTGCACGTGGTATTGCTGGGCGAGCTGGCAGAGGGGGTATCCAGTGGGCACCCAGCAACATGTCAAACTCAACAAGACACTTCAGCCCAACATCAGAGGTAGGGGCTTACAACCACCGTACTGACACTTTCTTCCCGGCATTATCCGGAACGATCACACACCTTGCTTGGGATGGTTCTACAAATTCTACGTTGATGACAACATTCGGCTCGGGATCAATCACGATATCCAGCGAAACTTTGAATGGTAGTGACTTCAGAACACTGACCTCAACAAATAAAAATCCGATCAGCGGCAACCATCAAAAATCTGGAACCGAGTTCTTCTACGCCTTTGTTGTCAAAATCAACAGCACGTTTGAAAATAAGGGCCTTTACGTCTGTGGAAATGCAACCAATGGCCACGCATTGAGTTTTGATGGAACTAGTAAACCTGTTTTAAGTTACGCCAATTCTTCAACTGTAACCACAATCACCGGATCTTCCACTGGGACCACTGATACTGTACAAGTGCATGTAGTTCAGCGTTTTGGCAACAATGTCAGATGGTCGATAGATGGTGTACTTTGCATTAATGAAGAAACAACAGATAGTGGCGGCAGCGGGAATGCAGGTGGTAAACTTTTTAGGGATTTGAATAGCTCTAACGTCCCAGATTATGAACTTGTCGAATTTTTCAGATCTGATATGACTGCGACTACAAATATGGATCGTCTCAAAACAGAGGGATACCTTTGCCATAAGTACGGCATCAGCCTGCCAAGAGATCATCGGTTCTTCAGAACCGCCCCGACTGCTTGATTATTTGATACATTCGCCGCACCATGAGCGAATGCCATCTTTTTGGAAACGGGCCTTCACACAAGGCCGCTCCCTCGACGCCTATTGAGCATTCCTACGGCTGCAACATAAGAATCAAAGACCGACCAGTCAAAGCTGTTGGCTGCATTGATTCTGGCTACACAATCAAAAGGCTTGTTGAACAAACCAAGGCAGACCTCGACGGCACGTGTATTTACGTTGCCACGTCCACCTATAGGCACCTGTCGCCTCAACTTAAAAAAGCCTCATGGATACAAAAGGTTTTGGAGGTTGGCTGGTCGACTGAAACCAGGCTGAACTTCAACTGGAACTGCGGACAAGTGATGAGCCACTTTCTCTCAACCAAATATGAAGTTGTAAATCTCTGGGGATTTGACAGCCTAAGCAACCCTCATACTTATAGTTGGCACCACGACTTGCCAGATGCAGACCTATGTCAAATAAGACCGACTTTCATTGACCAGCAGCAACAACATGAGGATTGGATGGTGGGCTGGCAGAAGTTGGTTTCTGACTTAGGGCACAAAACAATCTTTGTCAATAACATGCCCTCTCCAAATGGCACAATAAAAACAGAGGTTCTGAATGATTTGTTCACGAATCTGAGGATGTAATCCAAAATGAAGGTATGTCATCTAATTGGTAATGGCCCATCTGCAAAATTGTTTGATGGAAGATCCGGAGATATTTATGGGTGCAACTATCCAAAGTTTGATCTTGACTACAAGGCTTGCGGATTTGTTGACCAAAGTTTCCCTTATTGGGTAGATGCAACAGGGCACACCGGCCACTGGGAGTGGTGGACTTTTACTGAATTGCATGAGCATGTGAAGAAGTGGGATCTGATGAAGGGTCTTACTGTTGAACCGCACCTGGAGTTCATGCCCAACACTGGACAAATGATGGCAAAGAGGTTGTCATCGATGTACGAAGAAGTTCATCTTTGGGGATTTGATTCTCTTTATTCAACCAGCACAGCATCACTCACGGATAAAAACTTCACAAAATCACTTAGTACTAGGGCTCGGACACTTGATATTTTCTGGAGACGGTGGTTCGAGGAGAACTGCTCTCCGCATGGGTCTTTTGTTTGTCATATGCCTGACAACGCATTTGCGATGGATCCGCCGCAAAACGTAAACTTGATTCAAACAGCAGCACCTGATGTGCCGCCAAAAGAACTCGAGACACTCAGTTTCTTATCACGGTCGCTCCACCCGTTAAATTACGCACACTTGGTTACAATTGACCATGAAGGTGAAGACTACGAAATCTGGTACGGCGATATAGAAACCGTAAACAACTTGAAAAAGGAACGGGCGGATGCAAAAGCACAAGAGGTTCGAGATACCTGACGACGTCGACCTAATACCAGATCAGCCAGAGAAGGTCGCCATCTGCATCCTCAACAAAAAGTTGGAACAGAAGCCTGACGGCAAATATTACAAGACCGTGATGTCCAGTTGCACGGTGTTCGACGTACCGACCGGATTACAGATCGACGATGAGCCTATGTTCGTCTCCGCTGTCACAATGGACCCAGAGATGAAGACAACTGCGGACGTCTTAGGAGCCCGTCTACGGGCCATATACAAGACCCTCATCCCGGAAGAGTTTTACAAGTCTCACGGAATACAAAATTTAGTTGGCCTAAATCAGTCGGATCAGATTGATGCAATAACAAAACTAAAAGAAAAAGGTTTGGGAAGTCTTGTTGATACAATGGATCTCTGGTGGCCAGACGATCCGGAGTACATGTGATGAAGAGCCGACTTCATAGATATCTTGCAGATTCAGCCATGGACTGGTATTTGCGAACTCAACTGAAGTCGGACCCAAAAATTCAAATATCCATCACAGTAGAAGAGGGATGTTGGGGGACCTGTGAGCAAATCGGCTCCAGGTATAAGATCACTGTCAACCCACACCAGAGCGTCCGAGATTTCGTCGCCACGGTCATGCACGAACTCACCCACGTAAAACAGTGGGAAACCGGAATCTATCAAGGGACCGGTGAACGAGAGTGTAAAAATGTTGAATACAAATTAGCAGATCAAGCCTGGACAGAAGGTGCCCTCTGATAAACAGATATAATATTACATAGGGCCACTATGGAAGAAAGATTAAGAGAGTTAGAATCCGCACTTGAAGAATGTAAAAAGGGGCGGGAGTCAGAAAAGCAGCAATCTCTCGAGGAATGTGAGAAAAATAAATCACTCCTCGAGGCGAAAGCCATGAAGCTCACGGTCGCAGCCGCCGTAGGCGGTACCATCGTCGGCAAAGATGTGCTGGACGAAGTCGGCGCAATTCTTGCCAAGATCCAAGAATGGTTCGCCGCCAACTGGCCAAGCAGCCCAACACCATATGGAACTGCACTCGCCGCAGCAAAAGGCACAGATGATTCCATCAAATGGAAACCCAGATTCAACTGGAGTGATCCACCAACACAATACAACGTGTTCGACGACCTCCCAGCACTAACAACCACACTCGGCCAACAAGAAAATTTTTCTGACCCGGAACCCTTTGAGGTTGAATCTGAAAATGAATCAGAAGAGGCCTTTTCCGAAACCTTGTCTGAAGAAGTAGAAGTAGAAGCAGCCGCACAGGCACTCGAAGGCGAAACCCCACTCCTGCTCGCCGCAGTTGAACCGCAAGAGTTTGCCTTCCAACCGCAAGATGACTTCACTGAGGTGACACCTAACCTGCCCCCACCCTTCACCAAGGAATATCAAGCCGAACCTGGGGAGACAATCCCAGAAATGGCTGTTGTCCCAGAGCCGGCTGTGGCAACCATTGCCATCCTTCTTTTGGTGACCCGGTACCCTTTCTCCAGACGCAGATTTTTGGTTAGATGAGACACCCCTCTATGGCCAGGGGCCGCGCTGTGATGCGCGACCCGCGTGGCTTGGGCTTCAATCTTTCGGAAGGTGAAGCGCGAGGTATTCCCATTGTCGTTGTACTTCGATCTTCAATAGATCCATGATTGTAACGGCTGCAACATGCGCGGCCGCTTCATCCTTGCCGGTTGCATCGGCGGGAATTTCAAACGGAACGGGAGCCATTTGGAACTCAACCTTGTAATCGCCCTCGTGGAATCGAAGATCCGCGCGGAACGCTCGCCCGTTCGCGTCTTTCAAGACGAAGGCACACAATCCGCCGATGACCTCATGGCGATAGGTCACGACTTCGCCGACATCATCAAAGTCAAATTGGAATCGGATATCGATTGATTCCTCGTATCCGTCAGCATTGTCGAACGTGAAAAAATAACCTTTGCCAAGGTTGAACGTACGACCCGAAAGACCATTTCGGAATTGTCCCGCGTCGATAACTTCGACGGTGTTGGATGCACACTTGTTTGAGGTTTGGATTTCAGTCATTTGTAATACCCTTTCGTTCAGTGTTTGGAATCGGGCGGCCGCCACCATGGCGGCCGCCCTTCAGTAGTGTATTAGAGTCGCTCGGATGCCATGGCTTCAAGCCATTCGGATACATCGAGAGCATACTTTGCGAATGCTTCGACCAATTGAGCATGAACCTCACCGGCGTAGACTTGTTCGACAATTTCACCATCCTCAATGCAGTTGCCCCAGACTCCGCATGCTTCAAACTCACCGTCGAAGCGAATGTTGGTTTCGTACTTGTCTCCCCATCGATCAAAGTAGACGCACTCTTCGGACACGGTGAAAGACATCTCGCCTTCGAAGTGAACCTCGTAGGTCTTACCTTCAACCTCAACCTTGAAATCGGAAGTGTTGGAATCAGTTGTAGAGATTTGAATTTGCATTTTGAACCCTTTCGTTCATATGCCACAATTGGCATGCGTAGAATGTACCAAAGCCCAAACGGGGACGCAAGTCAACAATAGACAATCTGTGCATTTTCTGTGGATAACTTTGAACCCTCCAATTGAGAATGCTTCGCAACATAAGACCGAATCATTAGATTATATTGAGAATGATTCTCAATTACCTAATGGCAAAGCATTGTCATTAAGAACATTAGATAATATTGAGAATGGTTCTCAATCACCTAATGACAATCCATTGTCAACAAGCTCGACATATTCTAATTGAGACTGATTCTCAATTGCAACATTTGCCCAAAATTTGGCAACGTGAAAAAATCGAGACGTGCGCGGAGATCCTGGCCAAAAATCCCTGGCCTTTGCCCCAGGAGCTTATCCTGGACCGATAGTTAAGTCAGTAATCCTCGGTTGGAGTTAGGTGGAATTTTCACCGTTGGAGTTAGGTGGAATCTTGGCCGTTGGAGTTCCGCATGATGCGCTTTACATTAATGACAATTCATTGCCATTAAGGAATCGGTCGGAGTTTGTAGCCTTAATGACAATCAGTTGACAATAAGAAGCTCGGTTGGAATTCAAGAAAAAAATAAAAATAATAATAAAAAATCGCCCCCCCCTCATGATAGGGCATCCGTTGGAGTCTGTCAAGAGCAAATCACCAGAAAAATAAAAAAACTTTTCTTGGAAAATATCAGCAAATACTATTGACACGCCAGCATCATGCCGATACATTGGTCATGGCAATAGTGCCGAACAGAAGGAAACTCAAATGTCTGAAATCATCCGACCCAAGACCACCGCCCGCCCGACCCGATCGTTCTACGATCTTGGCAATCACATTATCATCAAGCCATACTCTTCCATGGTTCGCGTCTCCGTAACCAACATGGACAGCGGCGACTGCGTCATCGTCCAATGTGCATTCGACCAATGGAAGCATGAGTACGTTCCATCAACCGACATGTACGAAGCCCTTCCAATCGAGGACCATACGATGCTCATGGACTGCGGCGACGGAACCAAGACGGGAACCGGACCTGAACTGCAGAAGATCGCAGATGCCAAGAGCCCCAAGATCGGCATGCTCTGCAACACGGCCCGCTATTATCTCGCTTTGGAGATGGACCTTACCGCCTGCCAATGAACCCCGGAAGCCCCCGCCGGCACCACCTTCCACCGTGGTGCCGGCGTGGTGGCAAAGCCCGCCCGCCATGGACCAAGACCATAAAAAAAAATAAGCGCCCCCCCTCATTGTAGCATAGGGCTCTCATGCTTGTCAAGAGCAAATCCATAGAAAAATAAAAAAACTTTTCTTTGTTTTTTCGAGAAATACTATTGACATCAGCCCAACATGCCGATAGACTTCATGCGGCAATAGTGCCGAACAAAAGGACAGAACAAAATGGAACTTCATCTCAAAAGAATGCTCGCCATGCTCATCGCTCACAAAGAAGCCTTGCGTGTCGCAACCCTCACCCAAGCCGCATGCTTGGATCAGAACACCGCCGCGCTGCAGGCTTGGAAAGAGTTGGACGCCAAGCATGACGGACCCGTGCCTGCCGATGAATGGATGGCCGCCAAGGCTCGATTCGACCGGACGCTTGACCAAGTTGATGAGGCTCAAGAAACCGTGGACACCCTGCTTAAAGAAGGGGATCGGCTGATCGCACGAGCCGCCGAACTTCGGAGGCATTCTTAAGTCCCCCCGGCCCCCGCAAGGGGGCCTTTCTTTTGGCTTGCAATCCTGGCCAAAAGCTCGATCCTGGCCATAGCGCGCGCGCGCCCTTCCTCATAATAACCGATCACGAGCGCCGGCGTCAAGGGCTTTTCCAGCTTTTTTCAACTTTTTTTCTAGGCTGTGAATCTTATGTGGATAACTATAAAATCTTGAAATTCTTGAGAAAGACTGTTGACATCACCAAACTATGCCGATACACTGCAGGCGTGGCAATGATGCCACCGAACGAAAGGGCCTCAAATGGCAAACGCAACCCAAACCGCTTCCACCCTCCCCACCTCCAACTTCTGCGGCGACAAGATCCACGCATACTTTCCCTTTTCTGATGAGCGTATGATTCTCGTCTATGAAAGCGAAGGGGGAAACGGCTTCTTTGTAATTGACGCCGACGCCGACATGTCCAAAGACATCATTGGCGGCAAGTACTATGCCGTTGGCCGACGCGCCTTCCAAGGATGCGATACGCTGGAGCATGCCCTGCACGTGGCGGCGACATGGGCGACGACGGGGGAAATCGACGCTGAGTGGTCGCCGCGACGCTGAGTGGTCGCCCCCGCGAACCACGGCCCCCGAAAGGGGGCCACACTTTTTCTTGAAATTCTTGAGAAAGACTATTGACACCCCCAAACTATGCCGATACACTGAACGTGGCAATGATGCCGAACAAAAGGAGCCAGACAATGGCAAGCATCCAAGACCAAATTCTCGCCCTCCCACTCGAAGCCGAGTTTGTCGTGACCTTCGAGAAGAAGGACGGCACCCCCCGCGAAATGCGCGGCCGCAAGGCTGCCCCCGAAGGCTGGACTCCTTCGAACGACGGACGCGGCCAAAGCCGCGAGCAACTTCTCAGCAAAGGCCTCATCCTTTGCACCGACCTTGACCTCAACGAGTGGCGAATGTTTGCCCTCGAGCGGATGATCGACCTCAAGGCCTAAGGCCTAGGCCCCCGCAAGGGGGCCAAACTTTTTCCCAACTTTTTCAAGAAATACCCTTGACACTCAAGAAATTTTCTTGTACTCTTGACCTGCCAAACAAAAGGAGAACAAAATGGCATACCTTTCAGACAATCCCAAGACCAAGAAGCAAGCCAAAGAAATGCTTGCCGAGAATGGAACCCTCGAGTGGTTCCAGCCCGGCCCCTTCGGGCACGACGTGACCGATGGAAAAGTGTCCATCGAAGGGCCACACTTTCCGGAGCCTCACCGGTGGTACGCCACCGCGACGATCCGCGACGGAAAAGTGGTCAAACTTTCCTGACCCTTTTGTTCGGGGACCCCTTCGGGGGTCCCTTCTTTTGGGAGAACAATATGAACGATGAATTTCCTATCTCGGTCACACGCTTCCATCCAATGACCCCAAAGGGCATGGACAGCGTCGTGTTCTTTTGCTCGAAGCAAGAAGCCGAGACCCGTTTGTCAAAGATCGACGTGAACGCTTGCCGAGATTGGCACAGAAACGACATCATGGAAATGAGTGTCCAAGAGACTCGATTCGGCTGGGTTATCGAATGCGATAACGGAGAGTACGAAGATCATGAACGTCGGAAGTACTTCGGAGTCGAAAAATGAAACTTTGGAACGTGAGAATCGTCGGCTCTGAATCCTTCACCGATTGCCTTTACTGGGGCGCGGATCGTTGGGACGTCACCTTTGCCGCCGCCGAATCCTTTGGCGTCAAGATCGAGCAAGTCAAGGCAAGGCGTACGCGTATGGCCTTCAATGTCCAAGAATTGGAAAAGGATCCGCCGCCATGCCCAATGCCCAACACCCTTTGGCAACATGAAAAATCTCGCAATAGATGCTAAAGTATTCCAAGAGATAACCCGATGATAGTAGTGGCAACGGTTGCCACCAACAAAAGGAGACCCCTATGACCTTCATCATCGTATCCGTCAGCCTCGGCCTTTCCCTGATCTTCATCGCCTCCATGATCGAAGGCGAGAAGATTGAACGAGAGAATCCCGATGACCCCCCCGTGAGGATTCGCAAGTAATCCTGGCCAAGTGGCCGGCCCATCCCAGGGCCGGCCTTTTCTTTTGAAGCTCGAGCTTATCCTGGCCATAGGGCTGGAGCTGACCCTGGCCAAGGCTGCTAAGCCTGGGCCTGGAGTTGCTCCTGGGATTGGTTCACCGTTGGAGTTTGGCCAGGAATGAAAAGCCCCCGCTATGCCATCTCAACATAGCGGGGGCGAACAAAAGGGCTGGTCAAGCCCACCACCCCCCAGCGATCAACTTTCCCGCGTAGCCGGAGATCATCACGCTGGGGGCATGGCAAGCCCAAATCAGCCCCCCCGAAGGGGGGCCAAGATCCATCCACGCGCCGCGTGGTCATTGATGTTTGGCAATGTATTTGGCAAGTGCCGCCTTCATGTCGTCGCTCATGTCTGAAGTATTGTACCATTCACACAATGCACCGTACATAAGAAGTGGAAGAATAGTGGACTCCATAAGGTTATCGTAGGCCTCACGGTGTGCCGCGCAGTCCATGGCAGCGGTCTCACGGAAGAATTCCACGATCTTGGTGAAGGCTTCCATGTCTCGCTTCCACTGCTCTGGGCTGATCTCATCACCTCTTGGCGTCGGGAAGTCTTTTGTGCCAAAGTGATCTTCGATATTGAATGAAACCATTTTGTTCTTTCCTTTTGTTCGGCACCATTGCCGATGACCAAGTATACCAAGCCCCCCAGAGATTGCAAGCCTTTTCCTAAATTTTCTCACATTTTCTTTTGCCCCTATAAAGGTCACGCTGGCCCAGGGCTTCGGCTGATCCTGGCCATGAGGTCACGCCGGCAAGCGAGCCCAGGAGATTGCAGCTGCTGCGGCCAAGGCCGTGGCTTAATGACAATGAGTTGCCATCAGCTAATGACAATAGATTGCCAATAGGATTAGGTGGAGTTCCTAGCGACCGGGTTGGAGATTGTCAAGAGAATTCAGGTGGAATTATAAAAAAACTTTTTTCCCATATTTTTCAATAAAAGGGTTGCAATAGTTTTGAAGTTGGCATACACTTGATCTGTCGCCGAGGGGGCGACGAACGAGACCAGACGTGTTGATCTGGACAACGAAAGGGAACGAACCATGTTCGAATCACTCTTCAAGCAATTCGAGAACTGGCTCCGAGAGCAAGTCCGCGAGATTGTCAGCGAGCAGATTGAGCGACTTCGTGAAGACGATCTGGGCTACGGCTTGGACGATCGAATCGATTCTCGCCTTGACGATCGGGACTTCTTGGACCACGACGATGTCCGCGACATTGCTGGCGATGTCTTCAACGACAAGATCGCCGACGTGACCATCGAGATCCACTGATCTCCCGGGGCAACGGCCCCCCTCAACCGGCCCCCTCCCGAAAGGGAGGGAGGCCGACTAGATCCTCCGCGATCGACAGACCCTTTTGTTCCCCCCGCTGAGGTTCGTCCCCGGCGGGGGTCTTTTCGTTCCAGGATCCTAGCTTGGCCAGGATGGCAGCTGCCCCCAGGGCCCTGGGCTTGGAGGCCAGGAATTTGGTTGGAGTTTTCAGCTAGCAAACCCGTTGGAGTTTGTCAAGAGAAAAAATAATTTTTTTCGTTGGAGTTTTGCACTTGCACAACTGAGAAACACTTGGTACTTTCCAGACTGGCAATGGTGCCAGCAAAAGGATTCTAATATGCGTCATGATTTGTTTACGCACAACGACGGGACCAACACCCGCACTTGTAAGGTTGTGTTCGACTTCTCCAGCCGTGGAGAACATGAGGACGCACCTTGGGACGATACCGAGGTGATCCGTGTCGAGTTGTACTCTTCTCCTTTGTGGGTCTACCTCGACGACATCGGGGATAGCGTCTCTTGGTGGCTCGACCTGAGCAAGCACGGGTGCGACGGCGGCCAGTACCTGCCAGCGGTCGTATACGCCGATGCGCGTGAAGCGTTCGCCAGATACGGTAAGGAGATGCTGGACTACCTCGCTGATCACGGCATGCCATGGCATACCATGTTTGTCGAGAAGTACGGCGAGGACATCGCCGACATGGACCACCTCGCAACGTTTGTCTATTCGTTGTGTATGGAGTACCTCGCTACGCAGGTCGCCGATGCGGTTGATGAGTTGAGCCTTAATGCTTGATCGGTTTCCGATCTACACATGTGACGGGGCCGGCCATAGTGCCGGCCCCTATCACGTTGCAATCCTGGCCAAGTGGCTGAACCTGGCCAAGTGGGCCAAGGCCGACGCGGCCCAGGGGTGAGCCGATCGGGCCGGCTCCCTGCAAGGGTAGCAGCTGGCGCCACCACCCCACTCCCCCCCATATATCTATGTGGCCCCCGGTCGGAGTTCCCCCCGAAATTTTGGTCGGAGCTTTGGTCGGAGTTTGTCAAGAGAAAAAATAAAAAAACCCCGGCACGTGGCCGGGGTCAATGGCGGGGCGGGACTGTGCGAACAATCCCGCCCCCAAACAAAAGGGACGCTTAGATGTACGTCGGTTCAGACCGTGCCATCTGGATTTCGTCATTGATGCATGTGGCAGCATAGTCGCCAGTGATTTCGTCTGGCTCGCCATCATGAAGGCGATCCTTCACAATCTCCATTTGATCGGCCATAGACCGAAGCATCTCGATAAACTGCGAGGCTTGATCAACATCTGATCCCGGCACCATCTCCATGAAGAAGGTGAAGCCCTGACGAT
>CAACVD010000579.1_pt1 | contig 17758 bp, 11 predicted proteins | sample 2381771 | NCBI WGS metagenome assembly CAACVD01 (sample SAMEA5211965, study PRJEB30684) | marine metagenome | biome: Marine; feature: Epipelagic; material: Water | collected 2015-10-15 | depth 15 m | reverse complement strand
TCATGGCGGCATTTCGTGGATTTGATGGCGCACATGGACAGACAATTATTACGGGTGGACGGGTAAATGGAAAATCAGAAGCTAGAACCAGAATCATCCGAGAGCCAATCACGGCTCAAAAAATCCAAGAACACTTCGATGGTGGAAAAGGTATTGGAAGCATACCGATTAACGCTGATAACAATTGCTGTTTTGGTTGTATTGATATTGACACCTATCCTCTGGATCACGCTGATCTTGTCGGCAAGTGCCGTCAGCTTGATATTCCGGGCATTGTCTGTCGATCCAAAAGCGGCGGCGCACACATTTACTTCTTCATCAAAGGTGAGTTATCTGCGGCGGATATGCGAGACAAGCTGTCAGAGATTGCGGCAGCTTTGGGGCACGGCAATGCAGAAATTTTTCCCAAACAAGAGAAACTCCTCGTGGAACGCGGAGATGTTGGAAACGCTATCAACCTTCCGTACCATGATGTTGAACGCACTCTCCGTCCCGCTTTTACAGAAAAGGGAAAAGAGGCGAGTCTCGATCAGTTTTTGGAAATGGTGGAGAAGTCGCGTAAAACACCTAGCGACTTCATGTCTATCCAAATTACGGACGGCAGTGAAATACTTGTCGAATCTCCTCCGTGCTTAGAAAGTCACGTCCGCAATGGTGTCGGACAGGGTAGTAGGAACTGTGTGGCGTTTAATCTTGCCACATATTACAAGAAGCAAAACCCGAAGCAGTGGAAGCAGGACATTGAATCTGCCAACCACTCTTATTTCCAACCACCTCTACCCGCTTCTGAACTTGTTACCATCCAGGATCAGATAGAAAAGAAAGATTATTTTTATCAGTGCAATGAGCCACAGCTTGCTATGCACTGTAATAAAAACCTGTGCCGCCAACGCAAGTATGGCATTGGCAACAGTGCTCGAAACGTCGAGATTACTGGTCTGACAGTCGTAAAGTCAGAGCCTCGTATATGGTTTGTTGATGTGGCGGGTTCACGTCTTGAGTTAACAACTGAGCAGTTACAAATGCCCACGCAGTTCCAACGTGCTTGCATGGAGCAGTTGAACTTTATGCCTCCCAAACTCAAAGAGGATACATGGCAGACAGTTGTAAACGTGGCACTCACCGAAGTCGTCGAGATTGAAGTCCCAGTTGAATTGACAAACAAAGGCCAGTTTATGGAGTTACTTGAGAACTTCTGCACGGGACGGGTGCAAGCACAGTCATGGGAAGAAATAGATCTAAACAAACCCTACACTGAAGAAGGACAAACTTATTTTAAAATGTCGGCGTTGATTAATTTTCTCAAGGCACAAAACTTTCTTTCTTACACCAAGGGGCAAGTGCAGGAACGTATCAAAGAACTTAATGACGGTGAGGTTTCGCACCAAGTTAAAAATTATTACAATTCTAAAAACGAAAGAAAAACAGTTCGGGTCTGGTCTGTCCCCGAGTTCAATGAACCCATCGAGATACCGAATGTCGATGTCGGTGGAGAGGAGATTCCGTTTTGACGAGCAATCGTGCACCAACCGCTATAGTCGGGCCGCCGGGGACAGGCAAGACACATAGCTTAATTGAGATTGTGCGTCAACATCTTCGTGAGGGCGCACCGCCGGAGTCTGTGGGTTTCTTTTCGTTCAGTCGCAAGGCGGCAGAAGAGGCAAGAGACAGGGCTATCGCTGAGTTAAACTTAGATCCGAAACGTTTGTTACATTTCAGGACGTTACATTCTCTAGCGTTCCGTCAGCTTGGTTTGAAGCGCAGTGATGTTATTGGATCGTCTGATTACACACAGCTTGAAAAGTTGCTAGGTGTCGAGTTCCAAAGTTCACGAAGCATGAGTGTGAATGACGGTGAGTTCTTCCGTTTGGGACGTGACGGCGACATGTATCTTTCGGTTATCAGCATGTCTCGTACACGAGGCGTTAGTTTGCGTCAGCAGTTTGATGAGTTTAACAATCCTTACCTTGACTTTCGTCAGCTTCAGGTGATTAACCAAGCCTATTCGGACTACAAAAAAGCAACAAACAAAATTGATTTTGTCGATATGATTGAACGTTTTGTAGATTCTTTAGATTGCCCGAAGCTTAATCTTCTTATTATTGATGAAGCGCAAGACCTTGTGCCGTTGCAGTGGGATATGGTTGATAAACTTATCAAGCACTCAAAGCAAACATTCTATGCTGGTGATGACGATCAAGCTATCTACGAGTGGATGGGTGTTGATCCGTCGGATTTTATAGCACGTTGTGATAACAAGAAAGTTCTTGACCAGAGTTTCAGGGTTCCACAAGCCGTGCATGATTTATCACTGGGTTTAATAAAGGGTGTCGGTAAACGTGTTGAGAAGAACTGGAACCCAGTAAGCCATGCGGGTTCCGTCAATTTTCATTATGCTCTTGATGAGATAGATATGTCTGAGGGTGAGTGGCTTATCTTGTGCCGGACTAATCAAATCGTAAACAAGGTTGCAAAACAGATGAAGGATTGGGGTTTACTGTTTTGGCGTGAGGGTGCAGGATACAGTGCTTCGACACGGGTTCTTACAGCGGCACAAGCGTGGACACTATTATCTCGTGGCAACCCAGTATCGAAAGAGGATGCAAAAATATTGCTTTCTTTAATACGTCTAGACAAAGCAACAAAGAAGGTTGTTGATCACTGGTTTAGGTATGAGCCAACAGAAATGTTTTCTATGGACAACTTTTGTGAACTAACTAACTTGGACTATAGTGATAAAAAATGGTTCGAAGTTTTAGATATTCCTGATACAGAACGTGTGTATATACAGTCCGTGTTACGGGCGGGAGAGAAGTTTGGCAAAGATCCCAGAATCCGGTTATCCACTATACACAAGGCTAAAGGTGGTGAGGCAGACAATGTTGTTCTGTTTCTGGATTCAAGTAAAGCGTGTCAAACATTGGCTAACGAAGACTGTGAAAAGAGAGTGTTTTATGTCGGCATGACAAGAGCACGTCAGAACCTTCACCTCATAGAGGGTTCGAGTAGATGGAGTTTCAGACTATGAGTCAGATTAGTTTTATAAACAGGATGGATGGTATGAAAGACGAACTAGAAGACGACGTGAAGGAAGTAGCAACGGGATCTCTGGACTCTGATTGGTCACCTCCTGCTTCTTTCCCGGATCACTACAAAGAAGCCAGTATCATCTCTATTGACCTTGAGACTCGAGATCCAAACTTAATGACTTTGGGGCCGGGCTGGGCAAGAGATGATGGTTACATTATTGGGTATGCTATCGCTTTCAATAACTTCTGTGGCTACTACCCCATTCGACATGAGGGCGGGGGTAACCTCCCAGAGAACGCCGTAACAGGATACATTAAAGAAGTGATGGCAACCAACATACCGAAGGTCATGCACAATGCTCAGTATGATGTGGGCTGGATGCGTTGGGCTGGCATAGAAGTCAACGGTGTTATAAACGATACGATGACTGCTGCGGCTATGCTTAACGAGAACAGACGGTGGTATAACTTGAACTCTCTTGCCATTGACTATCTTAACGAAAGCAAGAATGAAAGAGCCATGAAACGAGCTGCGGCGGACTACGGTGTAGATCCCAAGGCTGATATGTGGCAGTTGCCCAGTAGGTTTGTTGGTGCGTATGCGGAACAAGACGCGGGGGTCACGTTACGCCTGTGGGAGTTGTTAAGCCGTCAGATGGACAAAGAAGAAGTGCGTAGCATCTTTGACTTGGAGACGGAACTTACTCGACTATTGATTGATATGCGTTGGCGTGGTGTTCGTGTCGACCTTGATGCAACGGAAACAACCCGTGCAGAATTACAGAAGCGAGAGAACAATCTTCTGAGAGATATTAAGAAAGAGACAGGGTTAGACGTTGAGCCGTGGAACCCGACCTCTGTTAGTAGGTTGTTTGATTGGCATAAACTAACCTATCCACGCACAGATAAAAGTGAAGCACCGAGTTTCACGAAACAATTTTTAGCGGCACACTCGCACACTGCGGCACAACAAATACTCAAGCTTCGAGAATTTAACAAAGCAAATACCACGTTCATTGAGAACATCCTCAAGTTTGAACACAAGGGACGCATACATGCGGAGTTTCACCCATTGCGTAGCGATGATGGCGGCACAGTTACCGGGCGTTTCTCTTCGTCTAACCCAAACCTGCAACAGATCCCTGCTCGTGACCCAGAGATTAAGTCTCTTATCAGGGGCTTGTTTGTACCGGAGGAAGGGGAGAAGTGGGTCAGCATGGACTATGCTTCTCAAGAGCCGCGTTGGTTAGCGCATTACTGTGCGTCTTTAAAAGGTGCGGCTAGGCATGAGCAGATAGATAGTGTCATAAGTGCCTATCAAAAAGAAGACGCAGACTTTCATCAGATGGTTGCAGATATGGCTGGTATCAGTCGCAAAAATGCAAAGACAGTTAATCTGGGTATCATGTATGGCATGGGCGTAAACAAGTTGGCGGGTGTTTTGGATATTGATGTGGACGCTGCCAAGGAACTACTCGAGGAGTACCACGAGAAAGTTCCGTTTGTTAAAGGTCTGGCAAATGCGGTGCAAGCTAAAGCGGAGCGTGACGGTGTTATCCGCACGATCCTGGGACGTAAGTGTCGGTTCGATATGTGGGAGCCGCGTAGGTATGGGCTACATCGAGCACTGCCATTAGAAGAAGCTTTGCGAGAGCACGGTCCCAAAGGCAATATCAAACGTGCATTTACATACAAAGCGTTGAACCGACTGATCCAAGGTTCGAGTGCCGACCAGACAAAGAAGGCAATGGTAGATTTGTATAAGGAGAATATCGTACCGCTACTAACAGTGCATGATGAACTTTGTTTTAGCATTGAGTCTGACGAAGAGGGTAATCTTAACGAGGATCATATGAGCGAGATTGTGAGTATTATGGAAAACTGTGTTGACGCAACAGTGCCGTTTAAGGTTGATGTTGCTGTTGGCGATAACTGGGGGCAAATAGATTGATGGAATATGTATTAATCGTTCTTATTGAATTGAATTTACCAAACGCTTGGGCTATGAAAGAAGTGCAATTGGAACTGACAAGGGAAGAGTGTTCTATTTTAGCTGAAAGAATTAACACTTCTTCTGAGTCACAACGAATTGCGGCTTGTATCCCTATGTTAAATAGTTATTAGAATGGAATGTAAAATGGATCCTACTTGGCATACCTACGCAATTGTTGGTGTTTTAGTCGCTGTAACAGTTTTCGCAATTATTGATACATGGGACAAAAGCTAGAACTGTGTCCTCATGTGATGACGCGGCCCGTGTTTCTTGCGAATATGTAGCCCACGTTTTTTATGCTTACGTTGCGCCCTCTTTTGAGGGCTGTAATTAGTTATGACTTTTTTTGCCATTAGTAAGACCAGATGGTAGGACGACGTTCGTTTTCTAGATCATCGAGGTGTATGAACCGTTGGTTGAACTCACCTTTTTGATTGATACCAATCCCAGTAAACTCACCAGACTCGAGAGCCAAGGTTAGAAGATCGAAAGCATCTTCACCATGTATCGCAATATCTACTGCTCGTCCGCTTGCGTGGGCACCCGGTTTAGCTTTACGAGCTTCGATGGGATGTTCCGGGTCACGGTAGCCGGAAGAGATTGTCAAAGGTTTGCCAAACGCGGTTCTTAGATCCTGGATCTTTTCAACAAAGTTTAGATCCATACCGTCTTTGCCCGTGTGTTGACAGACAAACTCGGCTTCTGAAAAGTTCTGAAATCTTGACCAATCCTGTGACATAAGACGATATTAGACGTTTCGAGTTCTTCTCGCAAGCTCCATGTTTCGCGCTTGTTCAATCGGATTATCGCCTAAAAGTTCTGGATTTAACGGTGTCTGTGGTCCAGTAGCCGTGGGTAATGGGGCGGCGGACGGTGCGCTAGGCAACGAGAGAGCTTGTGACAAAACAGGAACATCAGATGTTTCAGGTGTTGTGTCTTCAAAAGCTACTGAAGAAGATGTGTCGGAGAAAGACCCAAAAATATTGTTTTTGTTTTCAAGTGCTTTTTCAACAGTACCTTCCGTTAAAGGCAAGCCATATAGCTCTGATCTTTCCCTTGTTAGTTCGTTAATGGCTTCCTTTAGTTCTTCTTCGTTTATTCTTCTACTTAAATCGTAAAACTCATTTTGTCGTATAAACGTCTGTGCTCTTTTGGGGTTTATTTTTAAAGGCACAAATGTACCTTGAAGAATACCGTTGTATTCTTCTCCAGAAAGTTTCACGTTTTGTAGGTCGGTAGCTTCAAGAATTTTTTCTTTTGTCATACCTAACTTCATACCAGCAGAATACTTACGATATAGCTCCTGCTGATTCTTAAAGTGTTTTTGTTGAGCATTTCGTATATCATCTTTAAAATTTTCTATAGAGTCGGACGGTCTAGAAACACGAAGAGCGTCGTACATACGAGATTTTACATTTGATTCTTTTCTTCTATATGAAGATGTTTCATACGCCATCACTAGAGGTACATTTAATTTACCGGGAGAAATACCAAGAGTAAGTTTCACAAACTGTTCAACCGGAGTGGTTTTAGTTCCTGATCTGAACGTTTGATCTTTTACCGCAGAAACAACAGCACCTTCACGCACACCGTACCCATTTACTTCTAAAAACTCTCGTATAATTGTCGGTTCTAAACTACCAGCAAGGTGCATCATTGAGTTTAAAAGAATCTCTCCCCCAGTGCTGTTTTCGTCATAAATAGGTCGTCCACCTCTGTTCGGAATTCCGCCCCGAACAGTTAAATCGAGAATGGCTTCAGACAGCATTGCCTCTTGACCGAAAACAAGTATGTTTCTTACTGCGTAGTCTACAATTGCATTTCTTGTAGAAACCATATCGCTTTTGCCTAGTTCTTGTCCTCTTTTGTATTTTGATAAAGCGGCTCGTAAGCTTTCCCCCAGAACAGGCATGTTGTCATAAGCCAAGTTTTGACTCATGTTAATATATTCTACAACCAAGCCGTTTTTGGTTCTTCCTGTAATTGCAATGTTCGCGCCTTTTGCGTAAGGAGCTAAAAGCTCTCTTGTTGCCTCTTGTTGTTCATTGTTAGCATTAGAGAATTGATTGAGTGATTTCGTTGCGACAGGCCCGGACATAAAGAGAGTAGCTAAAGCTCCTGTTGCTCTGCGAACTCCAATAGCATTTATTTCGGTTACAAACTTACTTGCAAGTTGTTCTGCTTCTGCAAGTCGAACATCAGGAACTGCTATTTCCCTTTGTATAAAAGTATCAAGCGCATCTCCTTTAAGTCCGTTTAACTGACCTTCCTTCTTTACGGCTATTTGCCGCATAGCTTGAACTAATTCAGGTGTTTTTCTAAAACCCATTTCGGAAATTGATCGGTTGGTTATGTTGACTACGTTTCTTATGTTTTCTGCTGGGTAAGCAACAAAATTACCTAAGAGAGGAAACTGAGCAATGTCTTGAGCCGCTTTAAATGTTCTTCCATAGTTAGGCGTAGTGTCCGCAACGATGTCGCCCATTGCAATATCGAAATCAGTTCTGTACGGTCCGCTAAAGATTTCTTCTCTCGTTTGTTCAAGAGGTAGCCCACTTTCACCTCGCTGGTTATCCAGCGATCTTGCAGCCGTACCTTCTCCTGTTTTTGGTCTTATTATAGGAGAACCAAGTCGTTTAAACACACCTTGTTCGAATAAGATTGGAGCTAGAAGATCAAAGTCTTCTGCCTGAACAAAACCAAACTTTAAAACATCGTTTAAAGGATTTCTTAAAGCAGAAGTGTACTTTCCTCTTTCAGCTAAAATAGAAGCAATTCTCGCTAAATTATCTGAAAAACGATACATTCTTTCCGCTGTATCCATCATGGTTTTTGTGCCTTCTACAAGACCTTTTCCGCCTGGAACTTTTTTGAGTGACTCTGTACTGGTGTCTAAAAGACCCAAAATACCACGCCTTGCTTTTTCTGGATTGTCTAAAAGTTGTGATCTAACAGCACCCAACATAGCTTCCATTTCCTGAAGAATAGGACCCGCGTCTATTGCGCCGCTACGAGCTAAATACTGCATAAACTCTGAAAAATCTTCATCAGAATAATTACTAACCTTAGCCAGAGCTAAACTAAAAGCATCGTCAACGTTACCGCCTCTAAGCAAGTTTCCGTTTGCTAATAAAAACTGTACAAAAGTATTAAAGTTACGAGCTTGTGTTGCAGGGCTGTACACTGTTTTATTCATTTGAGAAATGCCCTTGAGTTGAACAGCACTAGCAACCGCATTATCAATATAACTATTTCCTTTAGTAGCCTGAGTAATTGCGTTAAAAAACGCAGGTTTAATGTATGTTCCAGATAACGACCCAAAGGAACCACCATAAACAGTGTTAGTAGCATCTGGGACAAGAACATACCCAGCGTCTTCAAGAGACTTACCAGCACCTGTCGGAACTTCTTTTATGACATACGGCACTTCATTAAAGCCGGGTCGAATCACATCTGCATAAGTGCTAGTAAAACTGGGATCGTCTAAAATACGTCTATAAAAGTTAAGCGCACTAGTCGTCATGCTCATTTCACCGATAGTGTTCATAACACGAACTCGAGCAATATCTATGGGTTTCATATCCGGGCGAGTAACAAAAGGAATGTCGACAAGTTTATTAAAACTTCCCGCTGTTATTTCACCCATTATTTGTCGAAGTGTTTCAGAGTCATTTATGATAGCACTTCTTGTTTTTAGGAAATTTTCATTGACAGTGTATATAGGAAGCCTTTTTTTTGCCACGTCTGTTGGTTTTTCACTGCCTGTTTCTTTCGCTATTTTTTCTTGTGCTTTAGCTAAAAGTTTTGGATCTTTGTTGGCTGCACCAGGAACCTCGAATCGTTCCAAAGCGATTGCTCTTTCTACATAATCTTCTGCCGCTTTTCTTTGTACCTCTGGTGTAAGACGTGCAAACTCTTTGTCGTTAATTTTGAGAGATGCTTCAACTTCATTTACCGCTAACGTGAATTCTCTTGTGCGCCTAAACTTTGCCATGTCTCCTTTAGCGACACCGCCAGAAAAAACACGTTGTAAATACTTGCCGTCAAGCTTCGCAAACTCTCCTATAATTTCAGTAGCTGTAGTGCTGTCCAGCTTTCCGTCTCTAACTTGCAAATCTATTTCATGCAATAAGTTTTTAGAAAACTTATCTCGTTGATCTCTCATTTGCTTCGCAGCGTTAGCCGCAGTTTTTCCATAAGTAGTTTCGAGTGTTTTAAAATCCACGTTACCAATTAAAAAGTCTTCTAAATCTATGTATGCTTGTTGGTTTGTAGCTTTTCCAGAACCAAGAGGAGACATCAGAGTCACGGTTTTTGCTGTTGCTTTTTCGTACAGAGCAAACTGAGCAGCCATATTTATATCAACTGCGCGGCGTTCTCCGGCTACATCCAGAATGTCTTTTTGAAACTGGTTTTTTAGTCCTCTGCTTGTTGTAAGGTTTCTTTTAGTGATTTCACCAATAGTAACCCCATCTAAAAGAGGAGCTTTTATGTCCGATACAGCCCGTCTTAAATCAGATGCGTTACTCATAAGAGCTCCGTATCCTTCAGAAAGCCTTCTACCTGTTGCGTTGTCCAGAGCCTTTACACCCGTTCTTATAGGAGGAGCAACTATTTCTGACCCTTTCCTAGCACCTGTGACTCCTACTTTTGTTAAAGGAACACCTAGTCTAATTGCTGCTTCTATTGCCGCGCCAAAGAGTGCTCCATCAAATGTAAAGCGTCCTTTATTTTTAAGTCTACGCAGAGCTTCTTCTCTGGGTGTAAAACCAGAGTCTTCTAAACCGTAGTTTATGGCATCTTCTGTTTTCATAAAATTAGGTAAAGTATCAAAGCTATCAGCTAGTGTGTGCATCCCATCCGGCATAATAGTAAAATCAGCGGCGGCGATAGCTCCTGTTCCGAAAGCTGCTTTTCCAAGTTCGGAACCAATGCGGTTAAGACGACCGGGGCGAGGAGCGTATATTTTTTGAGCGAGTTTAGTCTTACCAAGTTTTTCAGCAGAGATTAACATAGGCAAAATACTTGTGCCGAAAGGTACTTTTTTTCTTGTAGTACCAAGACCACTAAAGGGTGTGGGTCCTCTTGATCCTTTAAGTATTGCGTCGTCAGCTTGTTTTAAAACAGCTGGGTTGACACCCATTTCTTTTAATTCTTTGAGAAAAACAGTGTTATACCTTGTGTCTTTAGCCGTTCTTGCAACAGAACTTAAATAACGGGAAGCACCCGCGATACCTGTGCCTAATAAAATTAAAGCGTTCAGAGCTTCGCCAGCAGGTGTGTCTACACCGAGCCCTACGGCTCGTGTGGCATCGTCGTAATATTTTCTCATGTTGGGAGCAATTCTTGTGCTCCCTGTAAAAAGGTCAACGCCTAATGCCGCGAGTTCAGGTAAAGCAAAAATTATGTCGGGTGCACTTTTAACTACGGCTTGTCCTACGTCCACGCCTTGGGCTATCTCCATAGTCATTAAGTCTGGGTCTGCTGGAACAGTTCCTGCTCCACCAGGAAAAAAAACAGGTATTCTATCAAAGCCCTCTGGGTCTGAGTCTCCCAAAAAATCCATTATAGAATCAAAGAAACCAGTTGATTTAGTCGCGTCAGAGTCCGGTGTCTCTGGCGTTACCTCAGATTGACTTTCTTCAAAACTGTTTAAGTAGTCACTAATATCAACCATCTGTTAACTACTCTGTAAATCTATTTCCGAGACCCTTCGTAAATGCCTCTATAGTTTTGTTGTCCACGCCGTTTTCAACACCTTTTTCACCGAACTTATTTTTAAACGCAGTATTTGGTTTAAATTTTAATGATCCATCTAAGTCTTCAAGAATATCAACGAACTTAAACATGACCTTACCTGCCTTGTCTTTACTTGGGACAACCGCAGAACCAATCAGCATTTGACTATCTTTGGCAGGATCTGTGCTAAATAACATTCGAATAGGTTCGCCTCCGAACTGTTCTTGTAACGTAGGTGCATAATTCAAGTAAGACTGTCTATTTATTTGACTGAGCAATTGTTTGAGTCTATTAGAACGTTCAGTAAACTCTAGGTCTTGTATGCTCGTAAAAGCGAGTTGTTGTTTTAAGCTCCTGCTGGCTGTTGGATCACTTAAAATATTCCCAATTGATAGATCTTCAGTTAGCCCACTCATAGCCTGTGTTATAAGTTGTCGTTGATCTTTATTTAAAGGACTTGTCTCTGAGTCTAGAAGCTGATTAAGGTTTGTTTCTTTCCCCTTAAACATAAGTTCATTAGTTCTTGGGCTAAAATCCACTCCCATTGAAGCCAAGGCATTTTTAACGGGTGTTGTAAATCTAGCGTTAAATTCATCAATATTTAGTTTTTGACCTTTCCTAAGTGCTTCGTTTTGCGCGATTTGTAATTCTTTTTCCATTTGAGTTAGTTGACCACTGGCTTGTGCTAACGCGAGTGCTCTTTGATCAGAAGCTGCTTCTTTTTTGTCTAATGACTGTAAGGCCAAAGGCAGAGCTCTAGCTAAGTTTTGTAACGTGCTTCTCGACGGATCTATAGCTTCACTTTGCAGTGCGCCAACACCTAGTGACTGAAGCAAGTCCAGAAAACCGGGTTCTTCTATACTCGCAGATTGTCTTTCAATAAGTGCTTTAAGTTCCGCAAATGGATCGCCACCAGCTTTCATACGCAAGGGTAGCACTTGATTCATAAGTTCTTGAGATGATGCTAAAATACCAGATGCCTCACGAGCAGGACGTGGGCGACGAAACATTCTCCTGTTTGTGCCTTTAATCATTTTTAATCACCCCCTAAAAGGTTCTTCACAAAATCAAAATCTGAGCCGCCACCGCCGCCACCGCCGGAAGGAACTCTACCGCCAACATTTAATTGTGTATCTTGAAAAGGAACTCCTCTGCCGGAATCGCCTATTAAATTATAGAATCTAAACGGATCAAGTGTTTTGTTCAATGCATCCTGACGTTGTGCGTTTAGAATTGCTTGTGCTTGGCCTTGATTTATTTGACCTGTGTTAAGCAACATCTGAATATCTGCTCCCTGTAAAGCGGTCGATATTTTACTTTGTTCTAATGCGTTAGTGCCGATGCCCGTTAAGGCATCTACCTGATCTTTTGTAAGATTTCCAGCAGTCTCAAGACCTGCAATACCTGTTGTTAAGCCTTTCAGACCCAACTCACCTGCGCCAAGGCCAAGTTCTCCTGCGCCAAGTCCAAGCTGACCCGCACCAAGACCTAATTGACCTGCTTCTGCTAGTGAACCAAGGCCAAGCTGATTTGCGGACAAGAACCTATTTTGTTGAGCCTCAAATGCTTCTTGAGCTCTTTGAGCAGCCGACTCGAAACCAGCACGACGCAACTCAGCGGCGGTCTGTGCTTTTTGTTCAAGAGTTGCTCTGTCGAGTTCAGCATCCAAAACCGCTTGACGGCTACCGCCGAACGCTCCTGATTTTACAGCTTCGCCACGTTGACGCTGACGAGCAATATCTGATTCACGTTGAATATCAGCAAGACTTGAGTCAATCACATCCTGTGTATAGGGACTCATAAAGTTGCTAACACTCATCGGATCAAACGCCTGTGCGCCTCCTGCTTCAAGCCCACCTGCTACGTTTGCAATATCGGAAGCCAATCCGAAACCTAAGTTTGCACCTGTGCCAGCTATATTTGTGCCCATGCCAGTAGCTATATCCGCACCCATGTTAGCTACACCCATAGCTTGACCGCTTAGTCCTGTAGCTGTTCCTGCCAAGCCGCCTAATCCACCTGCGGCAGTTGCGGCATTACCATATAAGGAAGAGGCTTGGTCGAGGAACGGTTGATATGAACCAACACCAGAACTAGCTAAGTTAATCGCCTTAGATTGATTAGGATCTAACCCTGCCATAAAATCAGCATAACTAGGTGTTGCAAACCCTGTGCCTGGAATTAAGTTTCCGCTTTCGTCAAACTTAGGTTGGAAAGCTGCTTTTAAAGCTTCGAGATCAGAAAGTTGTCCTGTGTTAAAGGCTTCCAATGCTGGATTAACAACAGGTATATTTAAGTTAACGCCAGAACCTTTAGGAAGATTACCTAAAATTGGTTGAAGAGCACTATATGTCGTAGGCGGGGGTGCAGGTTGTTGAGTTTGCATTACATTACCTGCGGCTCCCGGAACAGTCGTAGCCATGTTTCGAAGTGCCGCGATTTCTTCTGACGTAAGTTGATTTTGTTGATTTTGTGATGCTAGTGGTGATCCCATTTTATGCGGCTCCTTTTTCTAACTTATTCATTAACGCATACATTTTTGCGGCTCCTTTTTCACGATCTCCGCCACCTGCGTTACGGACAGCTTCTGCTGTCATTACAAACTCACCATCCGATAACAATGCTGGCACACTGTCTGATGTACCTGTTCCGGGTCCGACTATCTCGCCGCCTTCTTTAACCGCTGTAATACCACCACGATTGATTCCTGCACGGTCTGCATAAAACTCTGCCATCTGTTGAGATCGTGCTCTTTGTTCTTCCGTCGGTACTCCACGATTATAGATATCCATTATCGTTTGTATTTGTTCGTCCGACAATCCTTCTAGCTGTTCGTCAGTCATACCTTGATCTTTAAGTATTGATACAAGAGCTACCGGAAGAAGAACAGCTTTTCCAAAACTCATAGTTTTTCCAAATGTATTTAGAGGTTCTCCTGTTTTAGGGTCTATTTGATCAGGGCTAAAGGTTGCTTTCTTTTTAAAGCTCTCAAAAGCTTCCCCTAATTCTTCAGGAATATCTCTTACAGCGTCAGCGATGTTACCAAACAACCCCTTGTCTTCAGAAGCTGTCGCACCTGCTTCTGCTGCTTTAGAAAACGCTGGAAGACTCACGCTGATATCTTCCTGAGCCAAACTTGGTACGCCAAGATCCTCCTCGATTAGTCTGCCGACAAAACCATCATCACCAAGAGGTGTCTGCATTTTTTCAAACATTTCTACTAAACCCAAAGGTACTCCAAACTCGTTAGTCTCAACTGAAAGTTTTGGCATGTTACTACCCGTTTTAGAGAAATCGATAGTCATTTCTTGTCCGTCTTCAGTTACAAAAGTTGCTTCGCCTCCTGTAGGAAGTTTTGGCATGTTACTACCCGTTTTAGAGAAATCGATAGTTATTTCTTGTCCGTCATCAAGTTCAAATGTAGCTGTTCTGTCGCCGCCGCCAATTAACATTCCGTTCCTAGCTGATGGGTTTCCTGCACTAGCAGTCATCCCCTCTGCACCAGACAAGTCTAGTTCATTAAGACCCACAAGATCCATGATACTACCCGTGTCTGTTTGTGTTATTTGATTGAGCCCAGTTTCTGTTTCTGATGATATGTTAGGAGCAGTTACATCTGTTAAGTCGTCTAGCTCCGTAATCTCAGGTTTCACAACTCTTGGTTCGAGAGGACGACCCAACGGCTTATCGTCTATATCTCCGTATCTTTCGGTGTCAAAGATACTATTTATACGGTCTGTTGTAGATTTAAGGAAGTCAGGTGTTAATGTGTCCGCGAGAGTGTTTATACCACCAGTGACTGCCTGACCAATTTCTGTTTTGGCTAATCTGGGCACAACCATACTAGTGACACCTGCTTCAAGCCCAGCCCTTAACGCATCATCAGTATCCATACCACGAGCTTTAGATACACCTGCGTTTAATGCTGCTTGACCTATAGCATTTTTAAAGGAACCAGTCTTACCCGGAATTTTACTAGCTAAGATAGACGTACCCGCACTAAACAAAGCATCCTTAGTAGAACCGCCCTCTAGTTTAGTCAGACCTGCTGACAACATTGCTTTCGTAAAAGGATCAACAGGCAGGAATGGAACGAAAAAAGAAGCAGCTTTACGCAACTCTTTCGGCACTATTTTTCGGAAAAAACTTCCCAAACCGTATTTAGGCACACCCATTGTACGAAGACGTTCGGCTAACTCCTCTTGACCACCGACAAGACTCTGAATCCCCATAGGAGAGTCAGGATCAGTAACGGCAAATTGCCCCACAGACGCTTGTGCGCCCATAGGTAAAGCCGCCAAAACTCCAGTAGGTTGTGCGCCATAGTAATTCATGTTGCTACCTTAACAGTTCCTGAATCGTTATACAATGCTCCTGCTTCCAAACCAGTAGCAGAAGTGGGCAAATCCGTTAGCGTTATCTTTGTACCTCGTAACTCACCAGCCGTGCGTTCTTGGTTGATAAAAACCTCTATGGCACGAACCAAGTCATTTACATACTCTACCGTTACTTCCCCTTGCGGAGACGGTAAACGAGGAGGTGTGACACCGACTAAAGCCATTATCTCCTCCCATCTCGTCTAATGTCCAGACGAGGAGAACCCAGTTTCCACTGAACCCCAACCGAATTTGATTCAATTCTCATCGAATATGAACGACCTCTTAAACGGACGTTAAGTTGATTGGTGAACTCATCAACAGGATTTGTTTGTGTTCTAATCACTGTTCCACTGTCCGAAAAATCATATGCCGAACCGGGGAAGTTTCTCGCCTTCAACGTGAAGTTCACCGTTGCACCAGACACACTAGAACCAGTAAACTTAACATCAGGTACTAGACGACGAATAAATAAGAACCCGTCACCATCCTCAATGTCCTGTGCACTAGATTCAATAAACGCGGTCATCGCTGCGCCATCATCGTCAACACCATTTTCGTGCAAGAATATGTAGCTGCTACCTGCCGCAATTGGGTTGTTTCTTATACCTCGATCAAGCCACGCTGTTCTATTAAGTGTCCCATAATACCAGAGTTTTTCACCGTAGTTAAAAATCACATACCGATCATTCTCACCTGATCCTGTATTCGACGGATAAAACCACCACACTTCGTTAAACTCAGAGTTGATACCTGCAACCACCTTCTCGCGTTGATCAAAGTCGAAATCTTCGAACACATGTGTTTTAACAGGACACTGCATTTGTGCTGTCTGACCAGAATAGATGTAGAAATTATCAACACCCATCCAGATAACAAAATCTTCTGCGGCTATAGCTGCTTTCGGCCCCATAATAGTTGTGTTCGCAGTAAGCAACTGTATACCAAAAACCAAAGGCGGACCGATAAACTGCATTGAGTGTAGTGATTTATCCGTGAAGACAAGAATCTCACGTTTTGTTTCGACAGCTTGTACAAACGTAGACCCGGAGCCAAGTCTCAACTCACCCGCAGTATTCGTAACCGCCGGATACCACACTAAAGGATTCTCCTGATCAGAGAACCTAATCAGTAGAGGGTCTTGCACCCCGTCACCTTGTGTATCCGATGAGCTTGCACCTATAGAATCACAGCCAAAAGCTATAACGTGGCGATCATTGTCCGACACCATAATCTGTTTAGCTATCTGAGGCACACTAGTTTTTGTTCCAGTGCGAGTGCTTAACTCAACGGCTCTTGTTACCAATCCGTCAGTCTTATCCCAGTAATAAATATTGGAATCACGAGGATTGAGTATTAAGTCTTCACCAAAGTTGTCATGCGACCAGTGCCGTAGTTCAAGGTTCGTGCCTGTTGGTGCGGCCTCACCCCAACCAAAGAAATCAGTTGCGTTTGTAACAGCGGTTCCGTCTGCATGTGTCGCTTCTATTGTGCCAAGTGCACCACGAACACAACCCGTCAAATTGTTTGTAGACTTACCTGTATAGGTAATCAACTCAGACTCAATAAGAATTGTACCAGCAGCTGGGAAATCGGCGGCACTTGTAAGTGTTATTGTTGTATCAGAAGCACTCAACGTACCTCCTTCGTTCAACGTAGACACAGCCGCCCCAGAAACCGTACCGCCCCAAAGACCACCGCCCCAACCTGTACCGCCAACAGCACTATCCAATCCGACGTTTAACTGATACTTACCAACAACAGATGAGCCACCGTTACCAGAATCACTAGAGTTAGCAGTCGCACTAGCTGTAAATGTATAACTGTTTGAGTCAACGATATTTGTGATCTGGTGTTCTGCATTTAAGATAGCCGCAGTTACATTGCCGCCAAGTGAAGCCGCCCCAGAGAATGTAACAAAATCATTTTCAAGCGCACCATGACCTGTGTCAGTTACCGTAATTACAGCCGATCCATCAGTGGCTGAAAAGGTTACATCACCTGCGCTGGTAGTAGAACGAAGAGGAGTTATGTCGCTAAACGCTCCGCCTTCCTCAATGTAGTACTTGAGATGTGTACCAACACCCAAGAAATCGGACTGATCTAAAGCCACCCAGTTGTGTAAATCTCTTGTTGTACCTAAATAAGTATTGCCAGACTGCTTCGTCCAGCCGCCGATTTTTTCAGGATATCCAATGCGAAAACGGATTTTGTCGCCATCGTTCCAACCACCCTCATTCGTGTAGCTGGTCAAGTCATTTACAACACCGGGACGAAACTGTATCTTTGTGAGAGGCATCTAAATCCCCGCTTGTGATTCTAGTTCTTCCACTCTCTCTGTAAGTTCGTGTATAGCGTTAACCAATAACGCAACAACTCGATCATACTTCACAGCCTTGAAACCATCTTCTCTATCAGCAACAACTTCCGGAAGAACAGCTTCTACTTCTTGAGCTATGAGACCCACATCGCGGCGGCGGATAAAATAGCCATCCTCTCCGCCATGTTCATCAATGTATTGTTGTGTCCAGTTAAACTCAACACCCTGTACCTCACCCACCTTGCTTAAAGCATCTTCGATATATGTGATGTCTTCTTTAAGTCTTTCATCAGAAGAGTAG
>CAACVD010000578.1_pt1 | contig 17780 bp, 37 predicted proteins | sample 2381771 | NCBI WGS metagenome assembly CAACVD01 (sample SAMEA5211965, study PRJEB30684) | marine metagenome | biome: Marine; feature: Epipelagic; material: Water | collected 2015-10-15 | depth 15 m | reverse complement strand
GTTGCTGGACACTCCGGATGACATGTTAGTTGAGAAAAACGAGCAATCTACTTATTCTCATTTAAAGGGCCAAGAATCAACTGGTTTAGAATATGACATTGTTGGGCAGGCATCTCATGGTGTGTGCTCTGTTGGGTCAAATCCGTGGGATGCTTTTGAACACATAGAAAGATTAGAACATATTTGTGAAATAGTGTTAAAAAGTGGTGTAAGAAGTTATAATAGAAGAATCTTTTAATTAAGCTTGACATTTTAGCAAGAGTGCTTATATTTTATTTGTATTGCCATAACGGAATACATTACCCAAGTCAAACTTGCTATAAAAGGAGATTAATTATGACTTATTCACTACAAATACCATCCATCATGCACAAGGCGATGTTTGGAAATTTAATCCATGACTTTCACAAGATGCCAAAAAGGAAGTCGTTCCCGCTTACCGATCTTTATCGCGACGAAAAGGGCAACCAGATTATTGAAATGGCACTGGCCGGATACAACAAAGATTTAATAAAAATTGAAGTTAGGTCCAACCAAATCACAATTAGTGCTACTGGTTCCAAAACAAACAGAGACAGCAACATTGCTAGAAGAAGTTTTCTTAAAACTTTCATTGATTATAACGGAGAAATGAACTTATCCGGTGCCAAAGCTTCGTTTAAACAGGGGCTGCTAAAGGTTATAATCGCCCCAAAAATCAGTGCTAAATGTACTACCATCGAGATTTCTTAATCACCTACAACCCCACTCCTGTGGCCATTTGCGCAAGCTTTTGGCCTTTTTTGTTTTTCCCCTCATAGTTACTAAGGGGGGACAAATTATGTTGTTATTTTTATTTTCATGTGTTATGCCGTTGCTGGACACTCCGGATGACATGTTAGTTGAGAAAAACGAGCAATCTACTTATGCAGTTAACAAGTTTGACCATAGTATAAGCTCATCAGTCAAATTAGTAATTAAGGCTGGTCCAAGTGCCAGAGGTCACGCTTCTGGTAATTATTTTAGGTATGGTAAACAAAAGTTTATCATAACTGCTGCCCATGTGGTAGATGGTGGCGAAGTGTGGGTTAAGGACGGAATAGATATTGTCATGACAGAGACATTATGGGTAGACACAGAGAGAGATATAGCCATTATAAGGCCAATGGGAGAATTGTTTTACACTAAGTCTATAAAGTTAAAAATTAATATAGAAAAAAACAAGGTCGGCACAATAGTTAGGTACGCCGGGTATCCATCTAGTCTCGGAAAAATGGTTTTAAATGGCATGGTTTCTAAACAAACGAAAGAAAGAGTTATTCTGCAATCTTTCGCGCTACCAGGATCTTCTGGTTCAATAATATTTGATAAGCGCGGTAGGGCCGTAGCTGTTTTGTCTGCTGTATCAATTCAAATGAATCCATTCGCTGGATTCCCGGAGCTTGAAGAAAACATTGTATACGCCGGCAGGCTAGATTTTATTACCAGAGAATTCCTCAAGGAGGTGCTGGAAGGTGACTAGTGGTGGTTACGACTTTAAATACGAGGTTGGAACCCTTATCGAAGATACGGGAAAAATAGGGATTATCACAAAGAATATTGCCTCAGGTGCGCTAAAAACAGAAATATCAGCGATTAAATGGCGAAACAACTATGAAATAAGTTACAATGATGGTGACGTTCAAATCATAGCGGAAGCGACATTTATGAAGCTGATAGCTTCTGGCGTAATAAAAATTTTATCAGACGATATTAGTTGTTGACATATAGTTACTTATGTGATAAGGTATTATACAAAGGAGAAATTATGCCTCAAGATAAATTAGAAAAAAAACTGCTGCCATTCGAGCAGAGTATTAAAAATATGAATGATTTTTGCGATAATATGCAAATGTTTGAGTCTGTGGCTCTCATGGTTGAAGCTGCCGAAGCTTTAAACCTTTCATCTTCCACCGAAGAATATGAGCTTGCCGAATTAGACGAAATGCTTAAATCAACACTGATTTCGTTTTCTGAATATATCGAAGATCGGGGCGGATTGTGGAATTAAATGTCGGAGATCTAGTCCAACATAACGTACATGGTTTTTATGGAATTGTAATCAGCCAGACAGGGTTCTGGGGCCAGGCATTGGTCTGCAAGGTTGAGTGGGCCCATACACAAAAAATTAATATAATTGATATATTATTTCTTGACAAAGTAAGTGATAAGTGATACTAGTATATATCAGGAGATGAAAATGGAAATTGGAGATTTGGTTTACGTTTATGATGAGCACTGGATTATAATCCAAGTAGACCACAGTACAGTGCCAGAGTTACTCACTGGGCTTTCGAGCGACTGGAGTAGATGCGTTTTTACAATAGATGATATAGATCAAGGAGGCTGTAATGAAATTGTATGAATACCAGAAAAAAGCCCTAGCTAAAATAGACTTTAGCGGGAAAAGTGGGAAAGATCAAGAGATCGCAAAAGCGATGCGCCACAAGAGAGAAAATGCGATATACCACGATGCTCTCGACAAGAGAGGAAGTCCAGTGGAATATAAAAAACAAAAATCACAGCAGTGGCTTGACACTATCAAGTTTGCAACAATGAATTCCGAGCAAAGGAAAATACCTATCTTGTTTTTTATGCACGATGGGAAAAGAATTACATCAATATACCAAGCTACTTATGATGAGGTTATAGCCAAGATGGGCTACACTACGGAGGAACTTGATAATTTGAATAATTTATTAAAATCCAACGCTTTCAAGAAGAGGATGCATCAATTTAAAGCACCGATCAATGAAGACGAAATTAAAAGTTTTACTTTGCTGCACTCCTTCGTGGAGGAGCAAATACCATTAACAAAAGCGGGGATGATATTATGAACTTTATAAACCACCCTAACTTTAGTTTGTTCTGCTTCTTTCTGAATGTATGGTTTACGCTTTCAAACGTGTCCACCGGTAGTTACTTGTTCGCAACAATATGCGGCCTTTGTGCTGCGCTGTGTTTCAGAAACTATCTAAGTACGAGAAAGTAATTTAACCACCAATCAACAAGGGAGACAAGTAATGGAAATAGGAGATCTCGTAGTAGGCAGGACCTTAGCTGGTCTTGGTATTATTTACCAAGATGGATTAAAGCCGGACTACGTCTGGGTCCATTGGATAACGGGCAGATATAGAGACAAAAGAACATTAAGCTGGAAAGAAATGCTATTTAAATACGAAGGAGGCGAACATGGCACACATTTATTGGACTGGTCCTAAGGCATCGGAGAAGGAAGTCAAAGATGCTCTCATGAAAGAAATACCAGATTATACGGATAGTGCTTTTTATGTCAAAAAGCAAAGTGACGACACAAGCACACACATGAGTATATACGTTGAAAAAGAAGATACAAGCAGAAACTTTGACTTCAAGTGGAAGCAAGAACCTCCCCACAAATTCATGGGGTGGAGAATTTTGATTATATTTTGCCCGATAGGGTACGTAAGCGGTGTTCTTCAAGCACCAAAAACAGAATGGGAGTAAATTATGATAATATTTAAAATTACGAATAATCACATTGATGAATACAATGAACTTGATAGCTATGATTTGGGGATGTATGCGTTAAAACTGTCTAACGACAAAGAGTTGATGGTTTACGAGACAAAAACAATTGCCCAGAAGGCGCTTGAATATTTTAAAAAATCTTTTAAGGAATAGGGGGTAGTACATGAAAGGATTCTATTGGGGTAGTGGGGTGGTGCGCTGCGGATTTTGTGGCCACACGGGCCACAACATAACGACATGCAAAAGCGTAGATCAATATGCAGACCTGGCGCTTGACAAGTTTGCAAAAATACCAGACTACGTACCTAATTCTCATGAGCATCGCGCCCTTGTTGAATTAAAGAGAAGGGAGGAAAGAAAGGCCAAAACCAGAAAACCTAGAAAACCTCCTGCCTGTTCTTATTGCGGCAGCCTTCACCACAAAAGGCCCAAGTGCCGACATTTAAAACAGTTTAAGCAGGATCTATATGCAGCCAATAAAGCCTGGAAAAAAGAATTGTCATTAGCTTTTAACCGTGCTGGTCTTGGAGTGGGTTCTTTAGTTAAATTCCACGAAGGCAATGGTCCAAATGATTTTGTCTTAGGATTGATTGTTAATATTGATTATCATAATCTAAATTTATTCTGCTCATACACCGGTGACAACAAGTACCAAAGCAGTAGCACAATTCAGGTTCTGATTGACAATGATTTACATAAAGTAAACATTAAGTGCTTTGCAGATATCATTGGCGACTCTCTATTGACATCAAATTATTGGTTTTTAGATTATATAGAGCCGGTGGTTGTAAGCCCCGCTCCCTTCGACCCAGACCAAGATTGGCTAGATGGTGAATGGGATGAAATTTTTAATTGGTTCTTTAACGAGATTAACGTTAACATAATTCAAAGAAAGAATTTGAGCAACCTTGTGGAAAAGTGGATTGATCAATGAATTAAAAAAATATTTGACAACTGTTGTCCACCAGGATAATGGATATATGTCACCAAGACAAAACAACTTAACATGGAGCTCAATATGGATATAAACAAAAATTACCCCATAAAACAACCCGAAAACGGAATTACTTTCTCAAAATGTAAAAACATTAAGGTGAGCAAAATCAGAACAGCCCACAAATCAAATCAGACAAGGAAGGGTATAATAAATGCCGGACACCTACAGGATTTGGAGGAACACATTCAGGGTCATGGCCTACAAAAGCCCATTGTCGTGTCGTTAAACAAAAATGGGTTCCACTATGTCGAGAGTGGGCATCATCGCTTTAAGTGTTTCCAAAACTTGAAAATGAACTCAATCCCGGCATACGTCGCAACATTCCCAAATGACAACGGGGTAACAAGACTGAAATGGCTTAACAAAGAGAACAGTCATCCACCAGCTTTGCCCCACTGCCAGGAGGATGCCGTCAAGTTTCTTCAGGATGTTAAAAACACTGGCGAGTTTGAAGGAATGACCGTAGACCGGCAAAAAGACAAGGCTTTTGAGTGGCTATCAGAATTTTATACCCACTTCTCCCCACAGAAAAAAGGTCGAGTATACGAGAGTTTTCTCCGGTCAGAGGGAGAAACACAATATATTGTTCACACAAAGGCCTCTAAACAAGACCATGCCTTAAAGTATGGATATACCGTTAATCCAACGGATTATGACAACGAAATCGGTGCTTATTATATAAATGCAGATGTCGGCAATGCTAAAAAGAATATTGCAACAATTAACTGCTTTGGTAACTCCCACCCATCCGATGTAACTAACCCAAAGCAACACGTTTTTGCCTACACAAGGGGAAAGACAAGTCAGAATGTTAAGTCAAGACGCTTGAGCTTTTTAAGTGATATTGTCGATTCTAACAGGTCAAGATTAGCATTTAAAGTTGAAAAGATATTCTTTTTGCCGGAAATCGAAGGTGATACTAAATGCGAAATATGGTTGTGGAATGTCAACAGTAAGAAATTTGTTAAAAGTAAATAAACTTTTTTTTTGACACCTGCCGCCCACCAGGATAGTAAGTAATACCACTGATAAAGAACGGAGAATAAATGAAATTAAACCACACAGCCAATAAAATTGATTTGACCATTGAAAGGGCATCTAAAATATCTTTCAACAAAAACAGTTACATGAGAAGGAAACTTGAAACACTAAAAGATTTGCGAGAGAAGATGAACAACCCAGAGCGACCCCTATCGGTCGGTCAAATTAATTATGTTAACAGCTTGATGGAAACATTTAGTGATAAGACATTGGATGAAGAGGAAAATTGGGTATCCGAATGGGAATCAAATCCAAAGGTTAGAGAGAGAGCGGATGTTGTTTCAAAGTACTATATATCCCAGAAAGGTTGGTTCTTGGACGTTGCAAAAGATATTCAAAGAATAATGGGAACCGATAGCCCAAGTTTAGAAGCCCCAGATTGGGCTATGACCGATAGGATGCTTTATAATGATTACGCTAAAAAAGTGTGGGCAAATCATGTAGCGCCCCACCGGTGGAAAGCTGGTGAGCTGGTTTGTTGTCGAGCTAATGCGCGTACCGAAGGTTGGGGATACTTTAACAGAACTGAAAAGGTCGATGTTTACAAGGACCCCTGCATGGTTATCGAATCAGGTTCAAAGCCAATTTCAAACGCTACCAAATACGATGAAAAGCGTGGCGGTTGTCGCTGGGTTTCCATTAATCCGATCGGAACCGCACACATTTTCCATGTTATGGAAAAAGATCTAAAAATATATAGGCAGCCAAGAAACAAAGGAGAGAAAAAATGATAGATAAAATAAAAACGATAGCGGTCACGATGACCATTACAGCGGTAGCTTGGACCTGCCTAGCAATTCATTTTTATAGAACAGGTAAAAAAGATGAAGAAAATACTTGACACCTGCTGCCCGATAGGATAGTAGATAGTATAACCCAAACCAATGAGGTAAAAATGAAAGTAGGAGATTTAGTAAGGCAAAAGTATCCGCACTTTAAGCAGGTCATTGGCCTTGTCTTAGAAATAAGCGAATGCGGAGACGTGCTAGTTAGCTGGCATGATCACGGCGGCAAGTATCGCAACCATTGGCATCAAAGAGGACATTTGTGGAGGATAAAATGAAAGTAGGAGATTTAGTAAAGCACCGCAATAGCGGCGCATGGGGTATAGTTACGCAATTACGCACCAACCATTGGCAAACTGATGTGGGTATGGCTAAAGTGTTCTGGATCGAAGACGACGTGGCTATACTGCACACTATCGGGCAATTGGAGTCGGTATGAAAAAGTATAAAATTGGAGATTTAGTCACCTTGTCAGCACAGGGTATATCATTACACCAGAATCACCACGCTGTTGGTGGCTGGGGCGTTGTTATTGAGCTTAAAGATGACAATTGTGTCTTCCCTATAAGGTGTGCGTGGTCCGGCGGCAGACAACAACCTCGTCCAATAATAACTATTAGCTTTAAACCCTACGAATTGAAGTTTTTTAAAAAAAGTTCTTGACATTTTCCACCCAGTACGATAGTAGATAATATAACCCAAAGTCATGGAGGACAAAATGACTACAATTAAATTAAGATTAAAAGAATCAAAATCTTTACTAAGAGCGGCAGAAAAAGCCCATAAAAACAACAATCTCGATTTGCTTTACCTTATTGAGGAGAAGTTGGGCCGCATTTGGGTATCGGATTTTAAAGAATATCATGGCAAAACGTGGTGCGAAGTCTCCAATCAACCGGATGTGGTTGAGATTTATGAAAGTGTAGAACGGGTTCAAACCCTAACAGCAAATTTAGAAGCCCACAAAAGATTTATAGGCCAATTCGGACTTGATCTGTAAAAATAAACTTTTTTCTTGACACCTGCCACCTAACAGGTTAGTGGATAGTATAACCCGAAGTCATGGAGGACAAAATGGCTTACTTGAAATCAAAACAAACCGTATTTTTCGCACAAGGTAACATAACATCGACCATCGAAAAGGTGGCTTTCCGCAAGTATCTTACTAAGCCAAAACTTGACAACAAGACCGGAGAGCGTAAGCGTAAATGGAAGTCTATGCCTTACGCAATTTGCAAGGTTCTCATGAGTGAGGATTCAAAAGTCCCCGCAGACTCCAGCTTCTTAATCGCTGGCTATCGCCTGAAAAAGAAGTTTCTACATGGCAGCATGGTTCTGGTCATGGATAACGAATACATAGCAGACTATGAAAAAGAGCACGGAAACGAATGGGTATCAAAAATGATTGAACAGGAAAATGAGAGAGAGGCCCAGCGCCAGGCAAGAGTAGCAAAATGGAAAGAAAAAAATAAAAAAAATACTTGACAACTACTGCCCTACACTATAAGGTACTAACATAACCCGAACCGAGAGGTCATTAATGAAGAACAACAAGTTTAAAGTCGGAGACTTAGTTAAGAACGAACGCGATGGTATCGGAATTGTCACAGGGGTGTATCATTTAAACTGGAGCTACCTTTGGGTTAGATTTATCAGCGATAAGGAATCCACAGTACATCAGGACTTTTTGGAGGCAGCATGCAAGTAGGAGATTTAGTAAGAATATTCGGTACTTATGGAACAGTAGTTGAGATGCCAAATTTACCAACCTCTCGATATTGTAGAGTGTTGTGGGTCAATGGGCAACAAGAGTACATCCAAATGACTAAGCTGGAGGTGATGTCATGAAAATTTATGAAGACAAAGACAAGAAAGATCCCTACCGATCTGCCCCCCGCTGCGGATACTGCCGCCATGAGGGACACAACCAGTACAATTGCCCTGAAGTAGCTAAAGACTGGGCATTTTGGAAAAACCATCAAGTCCCTGTTACCCCCAGTCGATATTACTGGGGACGCTCTACCCCTAAATATTGGGGTGAATGGTATGAGAAATGTAAAAAACTTTACGAAGAACAACAACGGAGAGCACTTGCGCCAAAAGCCAAGAGGTCCAAAGCGGATTCTAAGTGCGGGTTTTGCGGCGAATACGGCCACAATAGGCGTAACTGCAAAGAGATGGAGACGCTTAAGCAGGAGTGCTACGAAGCCAACGAAAAGTGGCGTAGGGCCGCTTATAAAGAACTTGTCGAGAAGCATGGGATTTGTGTTGGGGCTTGTGTCGAAGTACAAAAACCCGCAGGTTGGCGATCAACTGATAAAAAACCAACCGTAGAAGTGGCAATTATAACGGAAGTAAACTTTGATAGCCTTAATTTAATGGCCGCAAAGAAACGCTATTACAACGGCTACACCGACCCCTATGAGTGTCAATTGAAAATTAAAGCTCTCATAAACGGCCAAGAAGAATGGATTCGCATGGACACCACAGACAATCATTATAAGCCCGGTGATTTTGCCTATGGTCTTCCGAAGCTATCGAAAGTAATCTTTGCTAAACAATCCTTCACCAATTGGGGCTCATGGTATGTTAGTAAGCTATTATCCCCTTCAGAGCACCCTTTAGATGAAAATTGGGTAACAGACTATAAAGATGCTTTTAATTTAATGCTGAAAAAACGCTCATTAGAGCAACTTGATAGTGATGGTGTAACCTCACTTATCAACAATTGGTCAAAAAAAGTTTAAAAAATATTTGACAATAATCTACTACCGAGATAAGGTATTAATGTCACCAAGACAAAACAACTCAACCCAAGTAACTATTTACTTTACAACACAAAATATTGGAGTACATTATGAGTACAGACTTTAAAACATTTAACATCATCGTCAATCCTGTTATTGCTGCTCGCTTCCCTGTTCTTGTTCGTGGCCGTCATGGTATCGGCAAGTCTGAATTGGTATACCAAAAAGCAGCCGACCTTAATTTGCCTGTTGTAGAGCGTCGAGCTTCTCAAATGACTGAAGGTGACTTACTTGGTCTGCCAAAGGTAGAAAACGGTGTTACAACTTGGCTCGCACCAGAATGGTTGCAAACCGCTTGTAATAATCCTGTGGTCCTTTTCCTTGACGAAGTCGATAGAGCTACTACTGAGGTACGGCAAGGCATCTTCGAGCTATGCGATTCCCGTAAAATTGCCGGATATACCCTACACCCTGACACCATTATCTTTGCTGCGGTCAATGGCGGTCGGCATGGTGCCCAATATCAAGTCGGAGAGATGGACCCTGCAGAGCTTGACCGTTACACTGTATTCGATGTAGAGCCAACCGTAGAAGATTGGCTTGACTGGGCGCAGGGTAAAGTAAAGCCCTACCTGTGGGACTTTATCAACAACAATCATGGTCATCTTGAACACAAAGATGAATTCGAGCCTAACAAAAAATACCCTTCACGTCGTAGCTGGGTTCGACTTGACAAGACGCTTGGCGACATTGACGTTGCTAAATTTCCCCACCTTCACACACTTGTCGAAGGGTTCGTGGGAATGGAAGCATCCACAGCTTTCATTGACTTTGTAAAGCACTATAAATTCCAAGTATCCGTAGAAGACGTGTTGGACAATGGCAGACTTGATTTGGTTAAAGACTTCGACAATCCCCAGCATCTCGCACTTGTCCAAAAGATGAAAGAGCAAAAGGTGTTTGAAGAAGTTATGAACGAAACGCGAGTACAGAATCTTGCAGACTACTTTGTTTCCCTTCCTTCGGAGATTGCTATGACGATTTGGACCAACATTGGCCAGGCCAAAGTTTCAGACAACATCATCAACTTTCATAAATCCTCGTCCTCTGCTGGCGAATTAGTTAAGAACCATATCGTTAAATTAATGAATGGTAAATAAAAATGAACTTTTTTCTTGACAATACATTTAACACAAGATAGTAGATAGTATAACTTTTTTATGGAGCCCACCATGACTATAAAAGAACCATTTGATTTGAACCAGCATATTTTTAGATTACTTCGGGGCGAACCCTTCTTCGCAGCACTGTCGCGTAGAATAACCAAAATGAAAACCAAAGCGATTCCGACTGCCGGTGTCAAGTTGAATAAAAAAACAGCGCAATTTGAGATGGTTTATAACCCTGACTTTTTTTCAACTCTTCCTGACGTCCATATCAAGGGTGTACTAAAACATGAGTTTTATCATATTATCTACGAACATGTTACCGGTAGATTACCCTCAGAGGGAATGAGCATGATGTGGAACATTGCGACAGACCTGGCTATCAATAGTCATATCTCTGATGAACTACCGGATATGGCGTGTGTTCCAGGTCGTGATAAATTCGAGAAATACCCCACTGGGCTGTCTGCTGAAGCTTATTATAAAATGATCAAGGAAGATGAGCAGTTTAAACAAGATCCACAACAAGGCGATGGTGAGGGCGGCGGCGATGGTATGCCCGACTCCCTTGACGACCATAGCGGCTGGGGCGAAGCTTCGGACGAAACAAAGCAAATGGCCAAAGAGCGTTTACGACAAGCTGTTGAAGATGCTGCAAAAGAAGCTAACAAACGGGGGTCGTGGGGTACTGTGTCCGCTGAAATGCGTAAGCAAATTATGGATATGGTTAGCCCTAAAGTCGACTGGCGTAAAGTGCTTCGATACTTTATCAAGACCTCACAGAGGGCGAATAAGCGGTCTACGGTCCGCAGAATTAACAAGCGCTTCCCCTACATCCACAGCGGAAAGAAGGTAACTCGCCAAGCCAAGATTGCGATAAGTATCGACCAGTCCGGCAGTGTATCAGATAAGATGCTGGCCGCGTTCTTTGCGGAGCTATCAGGTCTTGCTAAGTATGCGGAGTTTACGGTGGTTCCCTTCGATACTGAAGTTGGCGAAGAACACGTTTATGTATGGAAGAAAGGTAAGAAGGTAACGTGGGATAGGGTAATGTGCGGTGGTACATGTTTCGACGCTCCCACAAGATATGTCAATGGTCGTAATTTTGATGGTCATATCGTGTTGACCGATATGTGCGCTCCAAAGCCCATCCCATCGAAGTGTCAACGCATGTGGATGACCGACCAACAAGGCAAGGATTCCCAATACTTCACAACAAATGAGCGTGTAATCGTCATAGAGACTGAAATTTAGGGCTTTTGGAGCACTACCCTACCCATACCCTACCTAACAAAGAGGGCCTATAAAATGAGCAAAAACAACGGAGTAAAGAACAATGATACAAATGATGACAGGAAGAATAGACAACACCAGTTACCGAATAATGCTGGAAAAGATAAGAAAGGAGATGGAAAAAAGAAAAGTGAAACCTGTGACCCCGACCGAGAATGGCGGATGTGGGGGGACATCTGAAAAAAAATAAACTTTTTTCATTTATTTATTTGACAAATTAAACCCAGCACAATAAGAGTACTACATAACCCAAACCAATGAGGTAAACATGACAACAATTCTAACCATTCTTGACCATGACAACGAAACAACTGAAACCCTAACCCTTGCACAGTTTATCAAGCGGTTTAACAATGAGCAAATGTCAGACGCTCTATTCTCTATTCTCTCGATAAGTTATCCTATCCTTAATGACAAGGCTATTGCTTCTCAAACCTTCACAGACAGCGATACCATCGAGACTCGCAACGGTGAAAAGACCTTCGACCCTGAAACAGCCACTTGGCGATAAACCTACCACCCTACCCACACACCCCTATCAATTGGAGATAACTATGCAGACAACCATTGAAATCGCCCAAAACTTCGCCGTTGACCTTTACCAACTAATGGCCCTTCAAATTGCTATACGGGAGGCAGAAGACGAGGAAGAGGTATTATCCACGATTGCGGATATTCTTTTAATCCAGCCTTCCCCTATCAACGCTTAACCCACCGGAGATAACTATGAATAAAAAAGAATTATACGATATGATAATTAAGTATGAGTGCGGAGATCTCGAAACAATAGAGGAGTTTGTCACCCTGTTTCAGCAATTGATTGATACTGACATGGCCTGGAGCCTACAAGGAAGTTACGGAAGAACAGCAAAAGCCCTGATTGAACAAGGGTATTGCAAACCAAAAGAAGTTTTTTTCACTTAATTATTTGACAGTTTAACCCAAACCCTATAAGATACTTACACTAACCAACGACATCGGAGTTAAACATGACTACATTTAATAACATCCCAATTGGAAACGACTTTCATTATGCTGGTACTCAGTACAGAAAGCGAAGCACCCGTACAGCTTCCGTCATTGGTCGACCAACTCGTTGGTTTTATTTTGGCGGGAAAGAATCAGTTACTGCTTAATTGTACCACCCTACCCACACCCTATCTATCGGAGATAACTATGCACGGTATGAACAGACACTTAGTAGATATGATTATAAAGTATGAAAACAACGAACTCGAAACAAAGGAAGATATTATTGCCTTGTTTCAAGAACTTATCGACGCTGGCGTAGTCTGGCAGCTACAGGGGCACTATGGCAGAACAGCGATTGCCCTGATTGAAGCTGGATATTGTGAACAAAAATAAACTTTTTTCAACTTTTTATTTGACAACCAATTTAAAACCCTATAAGATACTTACACTCAACCAACAACATCGGAGATAAACATGAGTATTCAAGCTAAACGACAAGAGATCATTGACTTCGCAAAAGACCGAATCCAAGAGATTTACGACTGGGATCAAGACAAGGTAACACTTGATAACGTCTATGACCTTCACCACGAGATATTCAACACAGACTACTATATCGTTGGCCGATATCAGGCAAAAGAATGGTTAGGCGCTGACGCTTTTGACTGCATCTATGATATTCAAGAGTATGAGAATTGCCACTTTGGCCAGGTTACAACCGACTTATCCGAACCTGAGAAGGTGGTAAACATGTATGTTTACATAGTCGGAGAAGAGATCCTAGAGGATGTTGTCACAGAATTTTTAGAAGAGAGAGAAGACGAGGTAGAAGCAGAAGAATCAGAATAAAATAAAACTTTTTTCACTTATTTATTTGACAAATTCAACCCAACACGATAAGAGTATTATACTAACCAAAAACATTGGAGTTAAACATGACAGATGACTTGAAAAATGCCATTGAGGAACTTATAGAGATAGTGAACCATCCGATTAATGTAACCTACGGCTATGACATCCATTCAATCATTGACGAATTATCGGTTGAATATGACGTTAGCCAGCAGGACTTAATCGACGCTTACGACAATCTTTAAACCTACTACCCTACCCACACCCTATCTATCGGAGATACCCTATGCCAAGTAACCTAAAAAGCCAACAATGGCGACAAAATGAAAAGGTTGCAATCGCCAGAGCAACCCGACTATCCGGAAGCCTTGAGCAAATCCTATTTGTTATCTATGATAACGAAAACGAGAGATACGACATTGTTAACGAAACGGACTTATATCACCTTATGGAAGAGTTCGACCTTGACATGAACGTTGTAGCGGAGATCGGATAATGAATAATAAACTTTTAGAAGACTTCGCAATTACCTTTGTACTGGGCATTTGGTTCTTTTTTATGCTCATTCTATGCTTACCCTAACACCGGAGATACCTATGAAAACAAATAAACCAATTATAATGGCCGCACACGTGAGAACAACGGATAGAGGCACTTCAATTCAATTCAGTAAAAATAAAGCAAAAATGATAATCAGGTTAAAACCTGCGTTATCAAATAAAAAATAAACTTTTTTCACTTATTTGATTGACAGAATAAAGCCGGCACGATAAGGTGCTTATATAACTTAAACAATCGGAGTTAACATGAGCTACAACCCAAAAGCAAACTATCAAATCGCCTATCCACAGCAACTCAAGATACAAAAGCAACTTCCCACACTTGCACAACGTCAAGCTTTTCGCAATGCTGTAATTGCTTATAACCAAATGACAACAGAACGTCAGTATGCCGGAGACGGCATTAATGGTGGCTCGCATGGCGTTAGAGTCGATATATCGGTTGACCCCAGAAGACCCGTTATACACGTTGAAGTTGACGCTATAGACTCTGGCTTATTCTTTCGCTGTGAGCAGGGCGGTGACATTGTTATTCAAGAAGTGGCGTTGTAAGCCGATAATAAACTTTTTTCACTTATTTATTTGACAGACTATTCATAACACGATAGTGGATAGTATGACCAAAAAACAATCGGAGTCTTTTATGGAATACGCAAACGTAACAAACCACAAAGTATCTTACTTCAATGGCAACTATCGCAATTACATGACCGTAGATGGTTACACTAAAAGGTCGGGTATCCCGACAAACTTCATGGTTCAACTGGCGGGTGGTAACCGTTGGTATCGTGTCATGAACTATTGTGTAAGCAATAGCGGCACGCTATTTGTGAAGACCAAAGACAACAGCTTCCTTGTAGTGAGAAGCGAAGACACCGGATACGGCAAGTAAACAAACTTTTTTTAACTTTTTATTTGACAACTAAATCCAAACCCTATAAGAGTACTATATAACCCAATAACATCGGAGACTAAACAATGAGTATTAAACAAAAAATAAAACAATTGGCTATAATGAAAGAGATGTTACAGGATATGCGACAAGAGAGAGAGGAAGCAGGCGCAAAGTATTCGGATACATCGGAGTTTATCCAGCAATTGGATGCTGACATTTCCCTCGCAGTGAATGTAATTCGAGGATGTGAGCGAGACATCGTCCAAGAGAAGGAGACCAAATAATGACAAAGTATCCGATCATAAGGTGGTTCTTTATAGTCTGGGCTTTATCGTCTACTGTTATTTACTTTGGTTGCGATATTGAAACATGGAAAAAACCAATAGCTACTGAATCAACTTGCGCGGATAACATGGCGCCTTCATGCTGGAGCGATAAAGACTGGGAGGTCTTTTGCGAGCGTGTGACATGCAAACCAGAGCCGGTGAATTGTTGGAAACAATTTAAAGATTGCGAGCTATACGACAACCCAAGACCAGAGTAAAAAAAAATTAAACTTTTTATTTGACAACCCAAACCAAACCCTATAAGAGTACTATATAATCAACTGAGCGGAGAGCAAATGAAAAAAGGATTCTACTTTATTATAGCAAACCAAAAAGATAAAGATAACAACACCTTTTGGGGACCATTCATGCAAGAAGGAAGTTATGAATATCACGGTAGATTGTTTATCCATAGACCTATAGATAATAAGTATGACAAAAACCGGTGGAAAGTTAGTCATGTAGAATCCGGTGCCGGCATTGTTTCAAAGGTTAATTTAAATACAGCTCGGCATATAGTGAAGAACCTGCAGGGCTTTAGTTTATGGGAATTGAAAACATGGGACCAACTGGAAAAAGCAATAAAGTTACACCATCTTGGATACCAAGAGGAAGTTAGGAAGATAGAGCAAATCAGGCAACTACGCGCATAACCATCGGAGACCAACATGAAAAAAAAGATTATGAAAAGGTATAAGGATAGAGTAGGGAATAGAGAGACAGTATGTATAACAATGACAATGATTAAACAGATGGTAGGTAACCCAAATCATAATTGGAGATCCCTGTATTATAAGGGATGGAAGGATGGAGAATTAAAGAAGTTATTTAATCTTCTTTATATGTCAGGTGGTTATAGATGGATAAAAAAATAATAACCTGATACCGCCCTACCACGTGGGGCCCTACCCCGCTATCCTACCCTACTACCCTACCGCCCTGCCCGGTTCCGCCTTTATTGCCTTACACGGGAGCGCAGATAGGTTAGCATGGGGTATCGTGTTCGCACGTTGTGTAATAGTGTTTTTAATCTTATTGGTCTTTTATTTAATAATCGCTTGTGTGTGTGTTATATGAGGCGTTTTGAGGCATTATCTATAAGTAGGTACCACTAAAACTAAAAGCCGATAAATGACCCCTTCTTGGCCGTTTAAACGCATGTCATGTATACGCTATTTTGTGTGTGTGACGCGCGTGTTTTTTCTTTTGCACACTATATACATACGAGCGCATAACATACGCTTCCATAGCTATCCGCATAAAGCAATGCCCAATAAGACCGGTGGATGAAAAGCCCACAGATACGGAGTAATAGCCAATGAGTAGCCCCAGTTAAATTGCTTAATACATGAAAATATAGTTACTTCCTTGCTTCTCACAGAACGACCCAAAGTGATTGAGGCGAGGGAGTTTTGCGTTTGATGCCCACCAAATCGAGGTTTCCGCAATTACTTGACATAATTCACCACAGAGCCAGAACACCGGATATAAGGGGATTCTTAATTACTTGACATAATTCTTAATTACTTGACATAATTCTTTTAATTCCTTATGCAAGAACCGTGCCAAAAATACTTGACATAATTCTCTTTTGGTAAAATTACTTGACATAATTCTTTCACCGTGACATGGATGTCCCACAATTAAAATAAAACCATGACATGAATGTCGCGATTCCTTAGAGTTCCCTTGTGACCGCTACTCCCAAAAACCCCCGAGTAAAGGACACCATAGAGACGCAAGAAAAAAAGTGAAAAAAAATACTATTTTATTATACAGGTTTAAACTACATTATCATCATTTTGCGAATAAAACAGTTTGCGCGGTTTGCTCAATCGGTTAAATTAGTAGTGTAAGCAATTCAGCGTTACATTCTTTTCCTTACGGAGTTATACATGACTACTTCAATTAAAACACTTCCTTTTACTTCCGCCGTCGTATTAATCTTAACCTTCGCCGATGGTTCAGTAGAGAATATTGATTGCGCTAACCATGCGACTGCAGCGTACCTAGCACGATACTACAAGAACAAGTAACCAACCCTTTCACTTTCCCCTTCCTTACGGAGTTATACATGAATCCCGAAACTTACGATCAAACCGGTTCTTTCCTTTACCAGACTTTCACCGGTATAACGACACTCTCAGCCGGTGCCATAAAAGATATTCAAGCTTTATTCGAGACCTATAACAATTTGTTAAGCTTCATACTATCAAAAGTAGATATTACATTGTTAGAAGCAATTGGTTTGTGTGATACAGTTTTCCCCTTTACCGACGTTTAACCAACTTTCCCCTACCTTACGGAGTTATACATGACTACCAATTTCCTTGACCCTACCTTTTACGATGTATCCGCTATTCCAGAGGATACCCCTAACAAAGCCCTACTAGCCGAGCTTTATGAGCGTGAGAACGCACAGAACGAACGTCTATGGATGTTCTTTACCGAGATGACCGAAAGTCCCGGCTATAAGCCAATGTCAGCCAACTCTATAAAACCCCGTACCCTTCGGAAGAAGAAGGCCGTTGCCTCTAAGCCTAAGGCTATTGACAATCCCGACAGCTCCGAGTTTATGGACGGGTACAAAAAATTCATGACAGAAGAATTTAACGGTC
>CAACVD010000577.1_pt1 | contig 17790 bp, 33 predicted proteins | sample 2381771 | NCBI WGS metagenome assembly CAACVD01 (sample SAMEA5211965, study PRJEB30684) | marine metagenome | biome: Marine; feature: Epipelagic; material: Water | collected 2015-10-15 | depth 15 m | reverse complement strand
GAGTTCCTTACTTAACGATTTGGTACTCCGAACTAATCGTCTATTTGGGCGGTGGCTTCGTGCTACACTATATCCACGCATTAAGTTAATTAAACTAGTATTACGATTCAACACCCAAAACATTTAGGCTACTTTCTTAGCCTTACTTTTAGCTAACTTTAAAAGTTTAGATAGTCTATGCTCTATTGGTTTAGCATTTTCTTGTATAAACTCTTGTAAGTTTCTATCGCTCAACAGGGTATCAAAATCTCCCTCTGTTAGATTTGTTAATGATATTAGATAAGATATAGTTTCCTCTATCTTTTCATCTGTACTAGTAATCTCTACATAATCTTGTTTAGGTTTATGATTACTCTCTTCAACTGTGGGTACAGATACATCAGCAGTTTCTATTTCTATCTTAGTATCTTTTGTAGGTTTGTTAATAAACTTGTTATGCATATCTTCAACTTTAGATATGATAAGTCTATTACCTTTCTTATCTTTTAGTTTATCACCTGTTATTGTAATGCGTTTGTGGAAAACTAATTGACCACCTCTAGATATTCTACTATTCATCGTATCATATGCATTTCTAGTAATACCTAGTGTATCATCAAAGGGATAACTAGCTAGTATATATTTTCTAACTGATTTTATCTCTTTGTCTTTGTCTTTGTTCTTAAATTTTGGGAATACATTCTCAGATATATAACCCATAAGATTGATTGTTGATGTAGAATTTTCTGCTTTTCTAATCTCAACAATATTTTTATCAATTAAAGATACTAATTGTTTATCTATTGTATCTTGCTCAACTGATATTGTTTCTGTTTTACTCATTATTTTATGTCCTTTCTTAAACATAGTTATTGCATTATGCATATTTTTTTTACTTTGTCAAGCAAAAAATTTTTTTTCTTACTGTGTAAGATTTTAAAAGTTCCCTTCATTACTTACTGCTTTTACTGAAAATCTTTTACTACTCCATTTTCTTTTTTTAGGATTGTTTAACCTTTCTTTTATTGCTTCGGGGTCATTATACATACCATTAAACCAAATCGCTTCTAATAAATATTCATTCAATATTTTTTTATTATTATTATTTTTTTCTGTGTTATTTGATTCAATTATTTTAGGTAACTTCCATACATATATTTTACTGCCTATATGTAATCTATATACGGGAAAGTTATAATTTTTGTCATAACTATCCCATTCATAAAAACTATCAAAGTAATTATCTTTTGTAGCTTTTTGAATTAACTCATTGATTTTACTAACTTTTTTCATTCACTATCCATTCTGCAAACATTTTTAATTCCTCTCTTGTTGCGTCTGATTTCATTGTATTAGCTTTCCAAGATATCCAAGCGACATTACCCTCAATATATCCTTTTGTATTATCTATCCTATCTAAACTCGGTTTATATAATTTATTTTTTTCTTTAGAATTAATTATAAATTTAGTTTTAAAAACAGGGCAAGTATAATTACAGTCATCTAATAACTTCATTAAATATTCTATAGAAATATTATGTTCTATTTTTCTTTTTGTTGCCCTGTTTTTACAATCCTTACTAATTCTCATACATAAGCCTTTTGCAGTACTTGAAACAAAATTATCCCAATACTTTTTTTTGGCTAGTGCAATTCTTTTAGGATGTTTGTCTCTATACCTTTTATACCTAGCCAATTCTTTTGGCGTACATTTATTCATAAATCAAACTTCCAATGCAATATTATTAGTGTTGCGTAAATTATTGGTATTAACATAAATCCAATGATGATTAGATATTCTTTTTTATTTCTTTTCATTCTTTATCCTGTTCAATATTATGTATATCACCTAATAAATTTAACATAGTTGTACGCATTTTATTTAATTTTTCTTTATCTATGCTTTTGTTATTCTCTTCAACAAGATTTAAAAATATTCGTATAAAATGTATTAAATGCAAATCTAATAATTCTATATATTCATCTTTACTTTTTGAATAATAAGTAAAATTATTCTCTAATATATCTATAGGTACTTTTCTACCCTCTACGATAGCTTGTATTGATAATAAATCGTCTAGTTTCATTTGTTGTCCTTTCTTTTTTTCATTTCTATTACTATTTTTATAAAAAGTTTTTGCATTTCTGTTAATCCCTGCAAATCTTTTTTAGTTGGTTTATAAGCCATTGTTTGTCCTTTCTTTTATTAATCAAGCACGAAGCCCGAATAATCTTTTTTAGCCTGTCCTTTAGCAACAAGCCCCGCAATTATATTAAAATCATCTGTAAATCTTAAGTCTGTATCATCAGCGTTAATTACTGTGTACCCTTGATAAGTTTTAGGTAAATATTTTCTAAATACGGCTGAGATATTGCCACGCAATTTTAATATTTCAAATGCTTCTTTTCTGTTATCCTCGTTTAATGAATATGTTATATGATAATTGCTCGGTAAATGTCCGTTGACATATTTTAAGGCCCTTTTATATATCTTGGTGTAGTCGTAAAATTGTACATCTGGGAACGCTTGTATTATGTCATAATTTTCCCATGATATATCTGATGTACCATTCAATCGAACACAAGGAATAAAACCTTTCTTATCACAATTTTTTATATGATTAGATATCTCTTTTTTTAATTGTGTTAAAAATGATTGTCTATCTTGCATAAACCAACGGGTTTTATTTATTCTACCTTGTTGAACATTTGAAAACGCTCCATGCCCCGCAGTATATAAACAGGCTTTTTTGCAACCCTCGGAGGCCATGGGGCATACTTGAAACCCCGATTGAGTACTCGGTGCTAAATATAGTATAGCCGTTTTATATCCTTTTTTTTGTCCTTTAACTGTCTTTGCATTATTATCTATATTTAATAACTTAGATGATTTAGTATATGGTAAGTTCTTAATCATTATATATCCTTTCTATTATTTAAAGACTTTCAATATAGTCTTTTAAATCGTCTATAAAACTATAATCCTTTGAATTATTAACCCAATCAATTATGTCTTGATGTATATCCAATGCCCCTGAAAAATCATAAAATCCATTATAGCCCATTAAATGACAAGAATTATCATGATTGTTATGCTCAAAATATAATCCGCCTATACTATCATAAACAATCATATTTTTAGTTCTATCTATTTCTGTATTCATTATATAACCTTTCTATTATATTTTATTTCATACTTTTTAAGATTTGTCAAGAACTTTTTAGACTTTTTGACATATTCCTTTGATAAGTATTTATCATCATACATAAAATAATTTAATAAATCATTATGTCTACTTCTTATTTTTTTCATTGATAATCCTTTCTTAATCTAAATAACTCTTTATTGCTCTTAATATTATATAAAATAATAATAATGATATTAGTATAATAAAATCCATATTATAAAGTCCTTTCTATTACTTTAAATGTATAACCTAAAGTTTTAATCCAATGTATATCTTTATCTGTTAGCGTTCTTTTTCCTGTAAGTATTGCGAATACTTCAGCCTTTTCACAATAAGGATATATAAAATCCTTGCCGTAATGGTTCTTAATAGTTACTTGTAATTCCATATTATATCTCTTTTCTCTTAGGTTATAACCCTAAGCAATAACCCTAATTAAAGAGTTATTGTTTAAAGTTATTTAATATATGGATTTGAAATTTTAATCCACTCCTCAAATGTTAAAGGTGTATCATCTGATTTTATAAACATTATATATCTCTTTTCTACTATACTTTAGGTATAGTCCTAATCCCTACGGAGGCTATAGGGATTAAGAATATATCTAGCTTGTAAAGTCTAGAAAATTATCTAAGGCTTCGTCTGTTATAACTACGCTATCATTTTCCATTATATACCCCTTTCTATATACTTCTTTTATTTACAAAGTTAACATTTAACAATTTTTCAATATTGATAACTTTGTTATTAGTATCAGAATATATTAAATATTCGTTTTTATCTATATCTGTAAATAGTCTTATCTTTTCATTATTAGCCATAATAAAAGATGAGCCATTTCTTAGATGTTTAATAAAAGCAAGTGTCTTGCCTTTATTGTTTGTTTGTTTTACTTTTTTAATCATGGTGCATTATGTTCATACAATGAATTCAATGTCAAATAAATAATTAATTTTATTCATGCAAAGAACGTATTAATTAAATGCGTATAGGTTATTAATATAATCTGCCAATATGCAGTATTATATTTCTTACTATGTAAGATATGATATGTGTTATTTTATTTTATAAATGGGTTTGAAAGTATGAGATATAGATTTATACATTCTTTAGATATTTATGAGATGATGAAAGTATATTATGAAATATTATGTTCGTATTCTGTTTTATATAGCTGAAATGTTAGACTAGGCTAAACTTTTTATATACGGCTAAGAACAATATAGAATATGTACCCTACGCATGTGCCACCCCACCCCTATGTGCCTTATATATACGAGGTCAAGCTAAAATATTGGGTACACATTGAAAGTACATTTGCCACACTAAGGCATATCTTCTACATATAGGCTTTGTGAGTTCTACATGGATGTAATATTCCCCTACTGCACTATATATATTACATGTGATTTGAGATTTTGTCAAGTATAATCTGAAAAAAAATAAAAAAAGTAGAAAAGTACTTGACAAACTGTATAAGAACAGTATATTTATAACTAAGAAGGCTCTAATATTCAAGAAGTCACACACACATTGTAGAAGAAAGAGCGAGGGCAGTACGATGAAGAGCCTAAATCAATAAAATTAATGAAAAAAAAGTCAACAGTCAACAAAGCAGGGAACTATACAAAGCCTACCATGCGTAAGGCTATGTTTAATCGCATAAAAGCAGGGTCAAAAGGTGGAAAACCTGGCCAGTGGAGTGCGAGGAAGGCCCAACTATTAGCGTCATCTTATAAAAAAGCAGGTGGCGGGTACAAATAGTGGTAGCTTTTATTAAAAAAATTTTAGGTATATCTAAATTAGAATATCAAGTCAGACAACTTCATAGAAAAAACTACTGGAGAGACAAGTATAGTGGTAGCAAAAGTAGAAACTATTAAAAAAAAGATTAAACAAGGAAAGAAACTAGGCTTTTCTGAACGAGCAAGAGCAGTAAACAAAGGATTATTACCTAGTAAAGCTAAAAAAAATAAATAATTGGCATATTTAAATCATAACTTACCATCATTTAGTGCATATATTAGAAATGAGTACCTATATGACCATGAAAAAGGTCATGGTGAGTACACTTTTGCAGATATACACACAGTAAACAGCATAGAAAGAAGAGCATTGCTCTTTGAATGTTTGTTACCTAATGGTGTAAACTGGACCAGAAGACCTATCCATGCATTTTGTTGGAAGAAAGATGCACCCAAACATGATTTAAACATTCATCAGTACTGGGATTGCTTTTCCCCTTATGTAGATGTTAATAGAAGAAATAGATTAGCTAATATGAGAGCAGAACTTGTAGACTATAAAGGTGTTAAAAGAAAAGGCACATACATGTTTACAATAGACTGGGCATGGGAAAATAAAGCAGCAATGTTAGATACTAACTTTAGTGAAGACCCAGAACATAAATGTGCTCACATGTTTAGAATGGATGATGGTAACTTTTTTGCCTATCCAAACAATAGAACCATTTGGTATGATGATGCGTTTATGGAAAAAAGACTAACAGAAAATCCAGGATATAAGATAGACCAAAATTTTTATACAGTAGAGAATACTAGAGAGGAAGACATTGTAACTGATGATTCATATATGACTCAGTTTGAACGCCCTTAGTGAAATTATTTTTTGACCATATTACTGGCAAACTAACTAACCACGATTTAATTTATTCTCTAGCTTTAGCTAACTTTGAAGAAAAAGAATACTGTCAGGCTTTTGAACAAGGATGGATTCCTTTATCATGGTACTACACAGACCTAGATAAATTAACTTGGATTAATGCTAGGAACACAAGATTACTTTTAAAAAAATTTACATTTAGTAAAAAACAAAGAAAGATATTAAGAAAAAAAGATATAACAGTTGAGGTATATAATAAATTAGATGATGCACTTTTCACTACTGTTTCCAGTATTTATAAAAAATATATTAAGCATAAGAAGTTTCATGAAGAGAACTTTGAAGAAGAAAGCGAGTTCTTTAAAAAAGAAGACAACATCGATTGGAAATATTTTATCTACTATTTTAAAAATAGGCCGATAGCATTTACAGAAATTAAAGTATTTGATAGTAATCATGTATTGACAGGACAGTTTGCTTGGGATTATGAAAACCCAAAACTAGGTATGGGTACATATGCAACACTATATGAAATAGACTGGTCTATAAAAAACAAATGCAAAAAGTATTATTTAGCTTATGGGTATGAAAAATCAAATGTATATAAATCTAGATTTGATGGATTTGAATTTTGGAATGGTAGAAGTTGGTTAAATGATAAAACATTATATAAAAAACTTTGTGAACATGATACAGAAATAAATACGATACAAGAACTAAATGCGTATCAAAAAAAATATTTTACATTAAATGGCAAAACAACCTAAAGAAAAACGGGGAGTAATCCATATTCCTAAAAGGACAAGTATAGGAAATGGTAAATTAAAAATGTCATCTATGAATAAAAACAAAAGAAGGAGTTTTAAAAAATACAATCGACAAGGTAGATAATGGCATTAGCAAAATCACAAAGAAGTCTAAAATCATGGACAAAACAAAAATGGCGAACAAAGTCTGGGAAGCCGTCTTCCAAGACAGGAGAAAGGTATCTACCAGAGAAAGCCATCAAGAGCCTGACATCTGCCGAATATGCGGCAACGACAAAAGCAAAGCGAGAAGGAACAAGAAAGGGGAAACAGTTTGTGAAGCAACCGAAAGGTATTGCAAAGAAAACTAGAGCATACAGGAGGGTATCATAATGATTGATAAAGTATGGAGTAAATGGAACAATCTTAATAAGAAAGGTAAGATTGGTATAGGTATTGTAGCAGTAGCTGCAATATATTTGATAGTAACATGAACGATAATAAAATGAAAATGAATGGTAAGTCTGATAACCGAAACAATCGGACTATGAACTTTGACATGAAAAAAGCAGACCTAGACAATGATGGTAAACTATCACCTTACGAAAAAACTAGGGGCATGGCTATTCAAAAAGCTATGACAAAAAAGGCGTAATGTCATACGGAACTAAAACTAAAAATAAAAAACCAAAGAAAGTAATAATGATTGCTGTAGGAGAGCTGAAACCAAATAAGAATGGCAAAAAGCGAAACGGAAAAAAGAAAAGACTTTCTTAAAAAGTATGGGCTTAAAAGATTTAATGTTTGTGTCATACGCAGCGAAGGTGGTAAGAAAGGTAAAGTCGGCATACTCGAAAACGGCAAACCAAGGCTTATTCGGTTCGGTGATGCTTCTATGGGCCATAACTACAGTCCAGAAGCTAGGAAGTCATTTAAGGCTCGTCATGCTAAGAACATTGCAAAAGGTCCTACGAGTGCCGCTTATTGGGCTAATAAATGTCTTTGGTCTGGTAGAGGTGGGCGTAAGAAAAATCCTCCTAAGTCTCAACAACATGTTAAGGGCAGTAGGTCCTAAAGGTAATGTATACAAAGCAATCAAAGGAACAGAGTTCGTAGAGATAGTAGAGGACAACAGAACTAATGGCTGACCCAAAAAAAGGTACAGGTAAAAAACCTAAAGGTTCAGGAAGAAGATTATATACTGATGAGAATCCTAGAGATACAGTGGGAATCAAATATGCATCGGTGCAGGATGCAAAGAATACTGTTCGTAAAGTTCGTAAGATTAATAAGCCGTATGCTAGAAAGGTTCAGATACTTACTGTTATGGAACAAAGAAGTAAGTTTGGTGGTAAACCACAACAAGCAGCAATTGCAAAAAAAGCAAAGTTAAGTTTAAAAAGAGCAAGAAAAAAAGTTTAAAAAGTTTGATGATGCCATATGGGTCATCAAATCTTACACATGTAAGATAATATATCTAGCTTAGAGCAAGGAGGTATAAATGACTTTTACACTAGATAAATATATGCCCTATACAATAGGGTTTGATTCATTCTTTAATTCATTAGATTCTTTAACAGGAACAGAGATTAAAGGATATCCACATTATAATATAAAAAAACTTAATGACAATAAATGGAATATTGAATTAGCATTAGCAGGATTTAGTAAAAATGATATTGACATTGAAGTAAAAGATAATGTGATGACTATTCATGGAGAACTTAATTCAGAGGATTCAGATTATGTTTATAAAGGAATATCTTCTAAAAAGTTTTCTAAATGCTTTACACTAGCAGAATTTACAGAATGTGAATCTGCAAAAATGGAGAATGGTATTTTGTCAATTACATTGGAAAAAAATATTCCAGAAGATAAAAAACCAAAACAAATAAAAATAAAATAATGCCGATTTATTCTTTTAGGAATAAAATAACTGGAAAGGTATGGGATGAGTATCTATCCTTACAGGATAGGACCAAGCCACTCAGAAATAAAAACATAGAGATGGTGATAACTGCACCCAACCTTTCCTTTATTGAAAGAGCAGAACATAAAGGTCGTGACCAAATGATAGATGCTGCTCGTAACAAAATGAAAGAAAGACAAATAGAAGAACAGGTAGGTATTAGAAAATCACCTGAATGGTTAAAAGAAAGAACAGAAAGGCATTTACAAAAAGCAAGAAATGTTAGTTCCTGAAAACGATAAAAGAGAATTAGAAGTAACTGAAAAGCAACAAACTTTTCTAGATGCTTTATTTGGTGAAGCACAAGGCGACCCAAAGATTGCAGGAGAGATTGCAGGTTACGCAGATTATCATCAACCTTTAAAATCTTTAAAGGATGAAATAATTGATAGAGCAGAAAAATTACTAGCAGCATTTGCCCCAAGAGCAACTATGGGTATGGTAAATGCTTTACAAGAAGATGGTTCTACTCCAGGTGCATCTATTAGAATGGAAGCAGCAAAACAAATATTAGATAGGGTAGGATTATCAAAAAGAGAAAAAATAGATATTAATGCTAAAGTAGCACATGGTGTATTTATTTTACCTCCAAAACAAAATGGCTGAAGATAAAATTACAAGAGAAAGAAAAGGAAGAGTAATACCTTTAGGTTACAAAGTTTCAGAAGAAGACGATAGAGTATTAATACAAATACCTGAACACATGGAACTTATAGATAAAGCAAAAAGTTTTATAGATAACGAGTGTAGTTATAAAGAAACTGCAGAGTGGTTATCACATCATACGGGTAGAACTATTACTGGTATGGGATTAAGAGAAGTACTAAAGAGAGTAATACACAAAGGGTGGTAGAAGAACCTAAACCTAAAAACACTGGTAGAAAAAGAAAAACTAGCCTTAATGCTCCTCTTACAATTAAAGAGAAGAAAGCTAGAAAATCAGCACAAGACATGCTTCGTGAAAAAAAGCATGAATTGGAAAAGGCACAAAAAAACTTTTGGGCCACAAAAAATAAACTCAAAGATATCGATGAAGTGTTTGAAGGTAAGAAGCAAATCATTGAAGAAGATAAAATTGAAAGTTCTTCGCCTAATATTCAAGCTGCGTTAAAAGATAAAGAAGTAATCTTTAAACCTAATGAAGGACCACAAACAGAATTTTTAGCAGCACCAGAAAGAGAAGTGTTTTATGGTGGAGCAAGAGGTGGTGGAAAGTCTTACGCAATGTTAGTAGACCCACTACGATATTGTCACAAACAAAAACATAGAGCATTACTTATTAGACGGACAATGCCAGAGTTAAGAGATTTAATAAATCACTCTCAACAACTTTACTCAAAAGCATATCCTGGTGCTAAATGGAGAGAACAAGAAAAAGAATGGAAGTTCCCTTCAGGTGCTAGAATAGAGTTTGGATATGCGGAAAACTTAACTGATGCTTTACGTTACCAAGGACAATCATATACTTGGATTGGAATAGATGAATTACCGCAATATCCTACCGAAGATATCTATAATTTTCTTCGGTCTTCTTTGCGAAGTGTTGACCCTGAGATACCTGTTTATATGAGAGCAACAGGTAATCCTGGAAATGTTGGTTCACAATGGGTTAAAGAAATGTTTGTTGACCCCTCTACACCTAATACTAAATTTGATATAGATATTAAAACACCGACAGGCATTAAAAAAATATCAAGAAGATTTATACCCGCTAAACTTCAAGACAACCCTTACTTGATGCAGACAGATGATTACTATGCAATGTTAGCATCTTTACCTGAAGTACAAAGAAAACAATTCTTAGATGGTAACTGGGAGGCTTTTGAAGATTCTTCTTTTCCAGAGTTTAGCAAGGAGTTACATGTTGTAAAACCTTTTGACATTCCTAGAAACTGGATGAGATTTAGAGCAGCAGACTGGGGATATAGTTCACCTGCTTGTTGTTTGTGGTTTGCTATAGATTTTGATAATAATATATTTGTATACAGAGAATTATATACAAAAAAAATTACTGCAGATATTTTTGCTAGAAAAGTTTTAGAACAAGAACATGGTGAGTATATTAGATACGGAGTTCTTGATAGTTCTACTTGGGCAAGACGAGGTGATATAGGACCGAGTATTGCGGAGACTATGATACAAGAAGGATGTAGATGGAGACCATCAGATAGAAGTCCTAGAAGTAGAGTAGCAGGTAAATTAGAATTACATAAAAGATTAAGACCTGATGAAGAAACAGGATATCCATCTTTATTTATATTTGATAACTGTATTAACTTAATTAGAACAATGCCTATGTTACCAGTTGATAAAAATAATCCTGAAGATGTAGATACACATGCAGAAGACCATGCTTATGATGCACTTAGATATGGTTGTATGAGTAGACCCGTTCATCCTGTTGCAAAACAGTTTCACGATTTTGGTGTAGGACAAACTAGAGATTTTAAACCTGCAGATAAAGTTTTTGGATATTGAGCTGTCTTAGTTTATTACTAGCAGTTTCAATGCATGTTGGATTAGATAATGAATATAATTCTATACATCCTCATGCACGATGTACACTAGATAATACTATACTAGGAGCATATTATAATAGTGAATATAATGCAAGTTCTTATATAGGAAAAATATATAACTATAATAATTTAGAAATAGAATATGGTTTAGTTACTGGATATACAGGAAGTAATATTGCACCAATGTTAAGAATTAAAAAAGATAATTTTTTTATAGCACCTGCATATGAAGTAGAAGGTAATGTTGGAATAGTTGTAGGTTTTGAATTTAAATTAAAATGAAAGATATTAAGATAGGATATAAAAATTATAAAATAAAAAGTTTAGATTCCATTGTATCTAAATGTAATGAAATAAATGGACAGTTTCTTGCATCCGATGGAACGATAGCTTTATCATCAACTGAAGATAATATATCTCATGCTAATACTTTAATACATGAAATATTTCATGCTATAGTATATCAATGGGCAATAGAACTAGATGATAAAGAAGAAGAAAAAATTTGCAATACTCTTGCGAATGGACTAACGACTGTATGTGTAGATAACCCTTGGTTACTACCTTATATACAGAAACAATTAAAAGGAGAAAAATAAAATGGCAATCATGAAACAATATAAGCAAGGCGAACTTCCTGAAAACATGTATGGTAATGAAGCTGCAAAGCAAGGCGATTCAAAAACTAATGTTGTAAAAGGCGGTGCTGCTTTTCCTGCTGACTATGCTGAAGGTGGAGTAAACAAAGACTTCCCTAAAGAAAAGAAAAATATGGTCGATGGAAAAATCTTTGCAATGGCAGACGAAAGAGATTACTAAGAGGTAAATAATGCCACATTCAAATACAAGTGGCTTGACTTCTGAATCTGATGAAGTAGGTTCTTTATCAGAAGAAAAAGATAAGTCTTATAGTAATCTAGGTTATCTTGTAGAATCTAGACTAAAAGAATCAGAACAGGCTCGTCTTTATGATGAGAAAAGATGGTTAAGGTCTTACAGAAATTATAGAGGAATCTATAGTTCTGATATGGCTTTTCGTGATTCAGAGAAGTCTAAAGTATTCGTTAAGATTACTAAGACTAAAGTTTTAGCTGCATACGGACAACTAATAGAAGTTTTATTTTCACAAGGTAAATTTCCTATTGGTATATTTCCAACAACAGACCCAGTGGGTGTAGAAAAATATGCACATATAAAACCAGAGGCTATGAAAAAGAATCCTCGTATGGAGGATATCTATGGTTTTGAAGGTGATGGTAGAGAAATAAGTCCAGGTTCTACTGCTAATGAAATATTAAATGGATTAGCAGAAAAGTATCAAAACGCAGGTTTTGAAAAAGGTGCTGCACCTGATTTAAAAACTATGCCACAAATAGAACCTGCAGAAGAAGCTGCAAAAAATATGGAAAGATTAATCCATGACCAGTTAGAAGAATCACATGCTATATCAGTAATGCGTCATGTATTATTTGAAATGTGTTTACTTGGAACTGGTATTTTAAAAGGTCCATTTAATTATGAACAATCAGTCCATCAATGGGCATTAGATGACAGTGGAGAAAGAGTATACGCTCCTAAAACAAAGTTAGTACCAAGAGTAGAAGCTGTCAGTTGTTGGGATTTATATCCTGACCCTGATGCTGTAACTATGGATGATGCTGATTATATTATTCAAAGACATGTGTTTAATAGAACGCAAGTTAGAGATTTAGTTAATAGACCTTTCTTTAGAAAATCTGCTATAGAAGATTTATTATCAGGCGGTCCTAATTATGAAAATAGAAGTTATGAGACTGCGTTATTTGATAGAGAAAATCAAGAAGAGTATAACAAAAATAGATTTGAAGTATTAGAGTATTGGGGTACTATGGATAAGTACCTAGTAGAAGAAGCAGGTATTGAAATGCCTGAAGGTATTGAGGATGATTTAGATGAAGTGCAAGTTAATGCATGGATATCTAATGGTCACATACTAAGATTAGTTCTTAATCCTTTTACTCCTGCAAGAAATCCTTTTATGGTATGCCCTTATGAAATTAATCCTTATCAATTTTTTGGTGTGGGCATACCTGAAAATATGGATGATGCTCAAACAATTATGAATGGTCATGCAAGAATGGCTATTGATAATTTAGCACTAGCAGGTAATTTAGTTTTTGATGTAGACGAAACTATGTTAGTTCCTGGACAAGACATGACAGTGTTTCCCGGAAAAATATTTAGAAGACAAAGTGGACAAACAGGACAGTCTATACATGGTTTAAGATTTCCAAATACTGCTCCTGAAAATATGCAGATGTTTGATAAGTTTAGACAACTAGCAGATGAGTCTACAGGTATACCTTCATATTCTCATGGACAAACAGGTATACAATCTACAACTAGAACAGCATCAGGCATGTCAATGTTAATGGGTGCTGCTGCATTAAATATTAAAACAGTAATAAAAAATGTAGATGATTATTTATTAAGACCATTAGGAGAAACATTGTTTCATTGGAATATGCAATTTAATAAAGATGTTCCTGAAATACAAGGTGACTTAGATATTAAAGCACAAGGCACTACATCTCTAATGACAAAAGAAGTTAGGTCACAAAGATTGATGACATTTATGCAAGTAGCATCAAATCAGTTCTTAGCACCTTTTGTAAAATGGCATAGTATTATTAAAGAGATTGCAAAGTCAATGGATATTGACCCTGACCAGTTAGTTAATGACCCTGAGAAAGCTGCAATCTTTATGAAGATGATGGGAGAAATGAATGGAAGTCAACAAGCTGAAGGCAATAACCAACAACAAGGCAGCATGGGAGCTACTGGAGGAGTACCTGCAGGAGCAGCTAACACAGACACACAAGGGTCTGGAGGTGGCAACATCGGAGTCGGAACTCCACAAACTCCAGGGGAAGGCGGCTTTACTGCACCAAATCCTCAACCTCAAGGACCAACTGAATAAATAAATGGCTTTATCTGATATACTAAAAAAATATGGTGATACCCAAGCTACAGAGGGAATTGTAGGTATTATGAGTCCGTCTGTACAAACAGAACAACAAGTATATGATTCTGCTACAGATGGTATTATGACTGTAAGTAATCAAAAGTATATTGGGCCAAAAGCAACAATAACATATGGAACAGCAGAGCAAGGATTTCCTCGTATGTTAAGAGAAATAGAACAAGGTGAATTACCACAGTTTGACCAAACAACATTTCCAAAACAAGGCGAAGGTATAGTAGCACCACCTAGCACTACACCTCCTCCACCTATTACAACACCCGTTGAACCTACACCTGAAGTACCTGAAGTAGACCCTTGCCCACCAGGATTTAAATATGACCCTGTAAAAAAAATGTGTGTACCTATAGTAGTTCAAGAAGATGGTGATGATGGACCACAATTTATAAATACACCTAGAAACATAGGAGATACTGCACAAGCATTAGGTCAAATAACTAATGTTTTAAAAGAGCAAGGTGCTACTCAAGATGGAACATATCAAGATGATGTAAACTATACAATAGATAATTCTACTCGTTTATCTTTTTTTGGAGGTATTGGAAAATTACTTGATAATGTATTTAATAAAGGTCCTGCCGATAAAAAATTAGAAAGTTTAGGTGATAGTACTGAAGGCATAAGAGTTACTAAAAATAAAGATGGTACAAGAAATGTACTCATAACAAACAATCAAGGTAAAGCTAATGTTGGTAGATTATTAACTGCAGAATCTTTATCTGGTAAATTAGCTAGTACACAAAAAACAAATTCACAAGGAAATGTTATAAGAGCACCTAATGGACAACTTATGATTAAAGGTCCAGTAGAAATAAACCCTTATGGTAAAGAATTATATCCTGGTATAATAAAAAAAGGTGAAGCAGCACAACAAGTTGATAGATTAAATCAAGAAGAAAAAAATAGATTACTTGCTGAGTTAGAAAAAATGATTCCTGAAAAACAAACTTTAGGAATATCTGATGAAAGAGCAGTAGGCCCTACTTTAAACTTTGATGAAATTATAAGAGAGAATTTAGACCCTATAGGTCAAGGTGTTCCTTTTGCAGGAGATGCTGTAGCCTCTTCTAGTTCTACGCCTTTTAATATAACAGATATTAGACCTGTTAATTTAGGTAGAGGCACAACTACCACATCAACATCTAGTGTTGGACAAGTGGATAGATTAGCAAGTGATGCAGCTTCAGGTGCGGATGCACAAAAAAGTTTAATGACAGATACTAGAAGATTAGACGGAGTATCAGAACCTGTAGGACAAGAACCTGATTTTTTAAGACAGCAACAAACTCAAGAAAGACAAGAAAGAAAACAAAAAGAAAAAGAGCAAAAGGCTAGAATCGGTTATGGTCAAAACATAGACCAAGATATTATAGATGCTAATAAAAAAGATTCTGATAGAGAAGCACAAAGACAAACTGGTGATTCTACTATGAGAGCATTAACTGATAGATACGGAAATGCAGTAAAAGATAGTAATGGTAAAGTTGTTACTAATCCTGCACCTAAAAGTGGTGGAGGAGGCGGTGGCTCTGGAGGAGGAAGTTCTAAAATAGTTTGTACTATGATGAATGACTCTTATGGATTTGGCTCATTTAGAAATAAAATATGGTTAGCACAATCTAAAAATTTATCTAAAGAATATGAAATAGGTTATCATACTTTATTTTTACCATTAGTTAAGTATGCAAAACAAAAAGGTTTTATAAATAGTAATGTTAAAAAAATATTAGAACATATTGCTATATATAGAACAATAGATATTAGAAAACAAAAATATAATAAAATTAATATATTAGGTAGAATATATAGAGTTATATTAGAACCACTATGTTACATTACAGGGAGAATTAAACTATGGAAGAAGAAGAAGTAAGACAAGGTATGATGGGTGCTGATGTTCAAACACAAGCCACTCCTGATGATAAAGATAACCCATTAATAAATTTAGTGGGGGATAGAGTTTCACAAAATTTACAAAACCTTAGTGAACAAGAAATGCAATTAATTACACAATTAAATGTTCCACAATTTAGAAGTTTTATGTCCAAAATTTTTGGACCTGAGTTTGGTGTTATAATGGAAACTAGAATACCACAACCACAACAAACTCAACAACCAGTTTCACAACCCAGTGAAAGTCCTGCACCTACGCAAGGTCAGGGCATGATGACACAGCCACCCTCTGCATAGAGGCACTGTATATAGGGGGCGACCTGAATCCAACAGCACCCCGAAGGAGTAATAAATGGAAAAAGACGAAAACAAATCTGACGTTGTAGAAGAAAATAATTCTGAAGCAACAGAAGAAATTGCAAATCCAACTCCATACAAACATCCTGATAGAAGTTTGTTAGAGAAGGAAAACGAAACAACAGCCACCGAGGAATCTAAGGAAGAACTTGACGAAGAGAAACCTAAAGAAGACCGCCCTGTAGGAGTAGAAGATGCCGTATTTAAGAAGCGATATGACGACTTAAAAAGGCATTACGATGAGACAATCTCGAAGCACAAAGATGAGGTTCTCAAACTTAAAAAAGAAAAGGAGATGATATCTTCAAAACCAATCTTTAAATCTAAAGAAGAATTAGAAGAATGGCGAAAAGATTATCCTGATATGTATGACTCTGTAATGCAGATGACTACTGATGCTACAATAAAAACTAAACAAGAAATGGAAGAACAGTTGTTAGATATTAAAAAACAACAAATCAAACTTGCTAGGGATAAAGCAGAAGTAGACCTTGCTAAGAAGCATCCAGACTTTAAGGACATCAGAGAAAGTTCTGATTTCCATGACTGGGCCTCTGTACAGGATAGTACTGTTCAGTCTTGGCTTTATGATAATACAGACAATCCAAATGCTGCAGCTCGTGCAATAGATTTGTACAAGTATGACAGAGGTCTTTCTACTAAGAAAGTAAATTATGATGCAAAGAAAGAAGCAGCGAAAGTAGTTTCTAAAACTAAACCATCAGAAACACCTTCTGAAAAGAAGACATGGAAATGGGCAGAAATCCAAAAGATGAAGCCTGAAGTATATTCTAAGTTTGAGGAAGAAATTGATAAGGCTCACAAAGAAGGTCGTATCGTATAAATAGTTAACTCATATCAATTTTAATAACAACGAATAATAGGAGAAAAAAAGATGGCTTTTCAAAAAGTATCTGGTAATAATAATTTGCCTAATGGAAACTTTAGTCCGATTATCTATTCCCAAAAAGTCCAGAAGTTCTTTAGAACTGCGTCAGTAGTAGAAGCAATTACTAATACTGATTATGCAGGTGAAATCGAGAACTTTGGTGACACAGTTAACATCATAAAAGAACCTACTATTTCTGTGAGTGCGTACTCAAGAGGAGCGGTTGTTGATACACAAGATATCACAGATGACCAAATCCAACTTGTAGTCGACCAAGCAAACGCATTTTCATTTAAAGTTGATGACATTGAAGAAAGACATTCACATGTTAACTTTGAATCTATTGCAAGTTCTTCTGGTGCTTATGCACTCAAGAACGCTTACGACAAAAATGTAATCGCAGCTATGGTAGCGGGTGTTAGCTCATCCAGTCCTGACCACCTACTAGGTGCAGACTCAGGTTCTGGACAAGACCAAGATGTAGGTTTCGGTTCATCCGAAATTGACCCAGTTGACACAATTTCAAAACACAACAGACTGCTTAATGCGGCTGATGTTCCTGAAGAGAACAGATGGTTCTTAGCAGGTCCTGAATTTGTAGAACAG